>FLNU01001217.1_pt1 | contig 66991 bp, 58 predicted proteins | sample 1140361 | NCBI WGS metagenome assembly FLNU01 (sample SAMEA3878206, study PRJEB12797) | bioreactor metagenome | biome: Moose rumen | place: Sweden | collected 2011-10 | reverse complement strand
AATTCAATATGCCTCAGGTGACGGTAAAGACGTTATTGTTGGATTTGGCGGCGATGATTCTATCCAAATCACTTCAGGCAAGATTACAAAGACTGCAAAAAGCGGTACAAACTTACTTGTCACAGTCGGCTCGGGTACTTCAAATGTTATCACGATAAAAGATGGCGCGAAAATGGATTTGCAGATTGCCGACAACGTCATTACGTCCGTTGAACCGATTAAGCCGATAACTCTTGATTCGAGTGCAAATAAATATACAAATACCGATGCAGGGGCGACGATTTACGCGGTTGCTGGTAATGATACGCTTATTAATACGGTTAATGACGCTTATATTGACGGCGGAGCGGGTAACGATAAAATCAGCTTGAGTTCAGACTCCGGAAATAACACGCTGGTCGGCGGCGTAGGTAATGATTCAATTTACACGAGCGGTAAAGGTAACTTAATTCAATACGCATCTGGAGACGGCAAGGATACAATCTTTGGCTTTAGCGGCGATGATTCTATCCAGATTACCTCCGGCACAATTACAAAGTCGGCAAAGAGTGGTAATAACTTTGCAATTACCGTAGGTTCCGGAACTTCCAACGTTATCACCATTAAAGACGGCGCAAATATGAATTTGGAAATTGTGGACAATGTAATTTCTTTGAATTACGCTACAGAAATTCTTTCATTAGAGAATACAACAGAATTATTTGCAGATACCAACTTTGAGACAAACGAATTGCAAATTGATTCAATTTCCGAAATTAATACGAATAGTTATTCGGTTGGCTCGGTTACGTCGGTTTACAGTTATAGTCTCCCTGCAGATGATTCTATTATTTGCCAAGTAAATTAAATTTGATTTCTGTATCATAAAAATATTTCAGACAAAGACTTTTTCGGTAAAGTATTTTTTATTGAAAAAGTCTATTTTATTATTTGGTTACCAAATTTTAAAAAATCTTTGACAAGTTAGCATTATCTATTTTAAAATTAAGGAAAATTATTGAGGAGGGAAATTTTTTTCAATGGATTGCGAGGACGCATTTAAAAATAAAATCGCTGAATTTCTTAGGGGCGAACAATTTATTTTTCACGCGCCGATGAGTGAACATACAACTTTTAAAATCGGGGGTGCGGCGGACGTTTTAATTTTCCCTTCAAATATTGAAGAAGTTGCCGCCATTATCAGACTTGCCGACGAGTTTAATTTGCCTTGTACGATTCTCGGCAACGGCTCAAACGTTTTGATTTTGGACAAAGGTATACGCGGTGTCGTCATAAAGTTCAGCGATAAATTTTTCGGTACAATCCGCGCAGAAGGTGAAAAAATTATTGCCGGAGCGGGAGCTATGCTGAAGGACGTTTCAAAATTCGCGGCGGAGAAATCTTTAAGCGGTCTTGAATTTGCGGTAGGTATACCCGGCAGTATAGGCGGCGCAATTTATATGAATGCGGGGGCTTACGGCGGCGAAATGAAAAATATTGTCGCTAAAGTTATTGCCGTTTCAAAATCTGCAGAAATTTTGACTTTCAACGCTGACAGTTTAAATTTGGGTTATCGCCAAAGTATTTTCCAACAAAACGGTTGCGCAATTTGTGAAGTCGAATTGAATTTGGTACAAGGAAATTTTGACGAAATAAAAAATCAAATGGCGGAATTTACGCGTAAACGTGAGAGTAAACAGCCGCTTGAATTTCCCAGCGCGGGCAGTACCTTTAAGCGTCCCAAAGGAAATTTTGCAGGGACTTTGATTGATAAAACGGGCTTAAAGGGTCTCAAGGTCGGCGGCGCGATGGTTTCCGAAAAACACGCTGGTTTTGTGGTAAATGCGGGCGGAGCTACTGCCGAAGATGTTTTGAATTTAATTGCTGAAGTTCGTCGTCGCGTCAATGAAATGCATGGCGTCACGCTCACTCCGGAAGTTAGGATTATCGGAGAATAATTAGGAATTAGGAATGCGTAATGCGTAATTAAATTACAAGGAGGTAATGAAAATGGATTTTGTGACTATGGGAAAGGTCGGCTCGTACATTAAGCAAAAAAATTTGTCATTTGCCGCCAATTTCAAAATTACTACAGGGCAACGCGTTATGAACTCTGAAGGAACTTTGGCTTTTCAGTATACGTCAATGTATGATCAGGTTTCCGAGACGAATAAAACTGCCGCTGAAAAAATTAAAGCTGCGCGGCTTGAAAGTATCAAACAGAAATTGAAGAGAGGTAAAAAACTTTCTGATGATGAAATGGGATTCCTTCTGAAAAATGACAGCAACCTTTACAAGAAGGCTAAACACGTTGAGGACGCTCGCGAAGAACTTAAGGAAGATTTGAAAAGTGCTACGACTAAGCAGGAAGCCAGACAAATTCTTTCACGCGCAATGGTTAAAGCGTCCGCAGAGGCAGGGATTGAACTTGCCGCTTGTAAAGCCGGAATTTCGACTGGCGGCGCGGTAGGTGACGTACCAATTTCAACGGAAAATATTTCAACTAAAAATGTTGCCGTCAATGAAATTTCTAATCCTGCAGAAAATATTTCCAATCCTCTTGAAAATAATCCCCTTGATGAAAATCCGGATGAAAAAGATACTCCGCAAAGTGTTATGGAAAAATTTATGATGACGATTCGCGCCCTTGAGGATGAGTGGAAAAATTTCACGAAGTCTGATACATATAAAAATTTGCCGGAAGATTCTTTGGAATATGAAATTCCCAAATACAAATTTTTTAATGCGATTTATACTTATCGGCAGGCGGCTAATATTGCTTAGTTTGGAAAAATATTACGTTGCGGCGATTTATGGAGCACCGCATTTAGGGAGCGCACGAGTACAAAAGTTGGTAGAATTTTTTGGGGACGCGCAATCAGTTTGGACGGCGGAAAGCGGAGACATTGAAAAATCAGGACTTCCTAAAAATGCTATACAATCTTTTTTAGAATTTCGCGACAATAATCCTGACGCTCCGGAAAAATTAATCGATTACTGTAACGAAAAAAATATCGGCTTGTGCAGTATTTATGATGAAGATTATCCGCCAATTTTAAAGGAAATTCCAACTTCTCCGCCGGTGTTTTATTACTACGGTAAACTTGAACCTTTTGCTGAAAGAATTGCTATGGTAGGGACGCGTGAAAATACTGAATACGGTAAAAAAGTTGCGATGGAAATTGCAGAAAATCTTGCTGCCGCAGGAATTACGATTGTAAGCGGGGCGGCTCGTGGGATTGATACTTTTGCACATACGGGCGCAATGAAACGCGGTCGGACGGTTGCAGTTTTGGGTTGCGGGATAGCGTATGCTTTTGCTAATTCTACAAATGAAAAAATGATTCGCGAAATTGCCGAACACGGCGTAGTTATGACTGATTTTAATCCGAGTCAAAAACCAAGCAGAGAAACTTTCCCGCCGCGTAACAGGATTATTGCGGGGCTTAGTCGCGGAGTGATTGTCGTCGAGGCAGGCGAACGTAGCGGCGCAGATATAACTTGCGGTTATGCAGGAGATTACGGGCGTGATGTGTTTGCAGTGCCGGGCAGTATTTATTGGTCGAAAAGCATTGGGTGTAACAGGGTGATTCGTGACGGCGCGATTTTGATTAGAGATGCCTCCGATATTTTAGAATTTTATAATTGGACGCAGAATAAAATTGTTGAGGAAAATATTTCTGAGACTAAACAAATTGATAATGAAACTTTAAAGCTTGAAGGCGTTGAGAAAAAGATTTTTGACGTGATACCTTCAGGCGATTTTATTACGATTGACGAAATTTTGATGTCGGTTGAGGATGTTTCGCCCGATGAAATTTCCTCAATCCTTCTGCAACTTGAAATGAAAAATTGTATCGTCGAACAGGACGGAAATTATAGTAGGGCTTAGGTTTTGAAAGGAAAAATTTTTATGGCTGGGAAAAGAAATTTAAAATCATTGATACTTACTGACAGCGCGGGTAAGGCGCGAACTTTGAAAAAATTTTTGGGACGATCTTACACTGTACTTTCGACTGAGGGATTTTTAAAAGACTTGCCGAAAAGTCGAATCGGTGTTGACGAAAATTATTTGCCGGATTATATCACGGTACGCGGTAAAGGTCCGTTGCTTGCCGAACTTAGGAAAGAAACTTTGAATGCCCGCAGAATTTTTTTAGCGACGAGTCCGAATCTGCGCGGAGAATTTTTAGCGCGGCAACTTTGTGAAGTTTTTGGAGTGAATCAATATTCAAATTGTCGTATGTGGTTTGAGGAAATGACGCGAGATGCCATAAAAAATTCTTTGGACAATGCCCGCGCGATTGATGATAAACTTGCGGATGCCTTTCAAGCCAAACAGATTATCGATAAGTTTGTAAGTCACAAAATCGGCGAATATTTATCCTTCGTGATTTATCGCGGCGTAAAGGTCGGCAGATTTCGCGCAATGCTTTTAAAGCTTATAAATGACTTTAAACCCTGCGCGGAAATTACGCTTAACAAAAATTTTACTTTTGCCAATCTTCAAATGCTGGCATCGAAGGAATTAAATTTTTCAGCGGCTAAAACTCGCTTGCTTGCCGAACAACTTTTTGAAGGCATTAACTTTGAAAAGGAAGGTTACAGCGGCTTAATTGCTTGTCCGACTAATGAAATTAAATTGACGGCGGAAAATCGCACTCCCGACAGCGTTAAGGATTATTTGACGGAAAGTCAACTCAAACTTTATCAACTGATTTATTCAAATAGCGTTGAAAAAATTATTTCGCCTGCCGATTGTACGGAATTGTCTTTGGCGATGAAATTGGAAACTCTTGGAATTGATTGGGCGGAAGTTTATTCGATAGGGATTGCAAGTCTTATAAAAAGAAAATATATCGCGGCTGAAAATTCTACATTTAAGATAACGGAGTTGGGGCGCAGAGTTTTAAGCTCGGTTGAAAAGTTTTTTGACAAAGATTTTAGCATTGACAGTTACAAAAAACTTTCCGCGCAGATTGATGATATTGCAGAAGGTAAAGCGGATAAAATTTCTGTCATAAAAAATTATTGCGATGAGTTTAATAAAAATTTTGATAAAGCAGTTGAAGAATTGGGCGAGGACGCTAAGCCGCAAGATGAACCCGACATTGACAGCGGAGAAGTTTGCGATAAATGCGGAAAGCCGATGTTGGTTAAGCACGGGCGATATGGATTTTTCTTGGCGTGTTCAGGTTATCCCGATTGTAAAAATGTAAAGCCGTATGTAAAATATTTGGATCAGAAATGCCCTAAATGTGGCGAAAGGTTGACTAAGCGGGATTTTGGGCGCGGCAGGTCTTTATGTCATTGTGAAGCTTGTGATTTTCAGACTTGGGACGAACCGCAAAGTACGACGTGTAAAAATTGCGGGGCGACGATGTTTACTCATAAGTTTAAAAATAGGGCGTCAATGTTTTATTGCGGAAATGAAATGTGTCCTACGCGTGAAGATCATCCGATTAATAAAATTATTGCCGACGCGAAAAAGCGTTCTGAAGCCAGAAAGACAAAAGTTAAAAATGACGACAAATAATTACGCATTAAAAAAAGTTCATATAATCGGCGCGGGATTGGCAGGCAGTGAGGCGGCTTGGCAAGTTGCAAATTGCGGCGTCGAAGTAGTTTTACATGAAATGCGCCCGCTTAAACAAACTCCCGCGCATAAGACGGCGAATTTTGCTGAATTGGTTTGCAGTAATTCATTAAGGGCGGCGGGATTATCCAACGCTGTCGGCGTCCTCAAAGAGGAAATGCGCAGATTAAATTCCGTGATAATGTCAGCAGCTGATGAAAATAAAATTCCTGCGGGCGGAGCATTAGCCGTTGACAGAGAAAATTTCAGCGCGGCAATTACTGAAAAAGTTAAATCCCGCGTGAATTTCGTACAAAAAGAAGTTACGAACTTAGACGCGCTTATAAATTCGGACGACATTTTAATTATTGCGAGTGGACCTTTGACGGAAGGGCTTTTGGCGGAAGAAATTAAAAAATTGACTGGCGGCGATGAATTTTATTTTTACGACGCGGCGGCTCCGATTGTTACGGTTGATTCGATAAATTTTGATAAGGCTTTTAAGGCGTCGCGTTACGGCAAGGGTGATGAACCTGCCTATATAAATTGCCCTATGAATCGTGAAGAATATTTGCAATTCCGCGCAGATTTAATCAATGCAGAAAAAACTAAGCCGCATGATTTTGAACAGGAAATATTTTTTGAAGGCTGTTTACCCGTCGAAGTTTTAGCGGCACGCGGCGAAGATACATTGCGATTCGGACCAATGAAACCCGTCGGACTTGAAGACCCGCGCACAGGAAAATTACCTTATGCAGTCGTACAACTCAGACAAGATAATTTTGCGGCGACGTTATATAATTTGGTAGGCTTTCAAACACATTTAACTTGGACGGAGCAACGCAGAATTTTTCGCACGATACCGGGACTTGAATCAGCGGAAATTGTAAGATACGGCGTAATGCACAGGAACACCTACATAAATTCGCCGAAAGTTTTATTGCCGACATTTCAATTAAAATCTGCGCGGAACATTTTATTTGCGGGACAAATAACCGGCGTTGAAGGTTACGTCGAATCAGCGGCGGCAGGCTTAATTGCGGGAATTAACGCGGCAAGATTGGCTAAGGGCTTGGACGCAATAATTTTCCCGCCTGAAACTTGTCACGGAGCATTGGCAAGCTATATCACGACGGAGACAAAAAATTTTCAACCTATGAATATAACTTTCGGATTGTTGCCGACGTTTACAGAAAAAGTTAGAAAGTCTGAACGCAAAGAAAAATTATCTGCGCGGGCATTGTCAACTTTAGAAAAATTTATAGGGAGTGATTTAATATGATGCAAGCAGTTAGTGCGACTTACGACGGGGAAAAAGTTGTTTTTGATGAAAATGTAAATTTGCCGATGGGGCAAAAAGTTATTGTCACGATTTTGGACGAATCGAAAGAAGATGAATCGCTTAATTTAAGTGAAAAGGAAATTAGAGAGTTGATTAAAAATTTTCCCAGTGGTCTTGGAAAATCCAAAGGTATTGAAAAAATTGAAAAGTACTTAGCAAAATTGCGTAAAGATAGAAATATTAATCTTCGTGATTATATGGGGGTTGGCGAAAAAATGTTTGCTACCACTGAAGATGTTGATAATTACGTTAGGAGTTTGCGCGACGATGACAGAATTTAACAAAGTATTCTTGGACACAAATCCGATTATTTATCTTTTGGACGACGACATAAATTTTGGACAAAAAACGGAGCAAATTATTTCTTCGTTTATTCGAGACGAAAAATTTATTGTTTCTTCAGTCATTACGGCAACTGAATATCTTGTCTATCCTTATAAAACCGGCAATTCTGCAAAGATAAAGGCGTTTTGGGATTTTATTTACAACTCTTACATACTGCTGTATCCGATTAACAATGATATTGCAACTGAGGCAGCAAAAATCCTTGCAGAATACAAACATTTTAAGCCTATGGACGCTTTGCAACTTGCCTCCGCAATTTGTAGCGGTTGTGATTTATTTCTAACTAATGATAAACAACTTAGACAGTTTGATAAAATTTCTTGTGTGACAGTTGAAGAATGGAGTGGGTTAAATGTTTGAAGCAACAACGATAGTCGCCGTAAAACGCAACGGCAAAACTGCAATAGCGGGAGACGGACAAGTTACCTTTGGGCAAAGTACAATTATGAAATCGACGGCTAAAAAAGTTCGTCGTCTTTATCACGATAAAGTTGTAGCGGGATTCGCGGGCTCTGTCGCGGACGCTTTCACGCTGTTTGAAAAATTTGAAGGCAAGCTTGAGGAATGTCACGGGCATTTACAAAGGGCGGCAGTCGCATTGGCTAAGGATTGGCGCACAGATAAAATTTTGCGTCGACTGGAAGCTTTATTGCTTGTTGCCGATAAAGACACGATTTTAATGTTGTCGGGCAACGGTGAAGTCATTGAGCCGGACGGAGACGTTGCGGCTATCGGTTCAGGCGGTTTTTATGCATTGGCGGCAGGACGCGCACTTATTACGCATACAGAAATGACGGCGGCGGAAATTGCTAAGGAAGCGTTGAATATCGCGGCAGAAATTTGTATCTTCACTAACCAGAATATTACGCTTGAAGAGCTTGAATAATTTGTTGAGAAATTTTTATAGCCGTTTCCATAGCGGGGCGGCTAATTTTTTTGACAAATTTATTTTATCGTAAAATTCTTGTATATAAAACATTTCAGTAGCTTTTGATGAGGAATTTTGCAAGATTTAAAAATTTTTTCTTGACATAAAAAGTTTTAGCGTTTATAATGCGCAATGTTGAAATAAACAGGTTGATTTTAGGGATTATAGCTCAGTTGGTTAGAGTACTTCGTTGACATCGAAGGGGTCACAGATTCGAGTTCTGTTAATCCCATTATTTTTGTTTTTAAGCTCATTTAGCACAGTTGGTAGCGCATCTCCGTCACATGGAGGGGGTCGGGGGTTCAAGTCCCTCAATGAGCATTAAAGTCGTCGCGATAAGGCGGCGATTTTTTATTAGCAAAGGAGATTTATTTATGGTAATCGATATTCATACGCACATTTTCCCTGACAAGATAGCAGAGGCAACGCTTGAAAAACTGCGCGGGAAAAGTCACAGCAAAACTTTTACGGACGGCACATTATTGGGATTGATGGCATCAATGAAAAAATTCGGCGTTGACATTTCAGTAATTTTGCCCGTTGCCACTAAACCCACGCAAGTTATTAAGATTAACGATCGCGCCGCGCAGATTAACGAAGATTTTTACAACGCAGGAATAATTTCTTTTGCAAGCATTCACCCCGACTTTGAAGGTTATGCCGTTGAACTTAGTCGCGTAAAAAATCTTGGCTTTAAGGGGATAAAAATTCACCCTGTCTATCAAGGCACGGACATTGACGATAAAAATTTCTTGAGGATATTTTATCGCGCCGCCGAGCTTGATTTAATAGTATTGGCACACGCGGGACTTGATATTGGATACCCGGGCGTTGTGCGTTGTACTCCTAAAATGTCGCGGCACGTCGTCGAGGAAGTTGGAGACTTTAAATTTATTTTGGCACATATGGGCGGCTGGAAAAGTTGGGATGAAGTTTTAATCGAGCTTGCCGACAAAAATATTTTTATGGACACCGCCTTTTCAACGGGAAATATTCCCGCGCTTGATGACGGCTATTATAAACCTGATGAACTTAAAATGCTTGACGAAGAAAATTTTATGAAGTTGTATAAAATTTTTGGAGCGGATAGAATTATTTTTGGGACGGACAGCCCTTGGACGCCGCCGGATATGCCTATGAATTTTATTAAAAGTTTGCCGATTAGCGACATTGACAAGGAAAAAATTTTGGGCGGTAATGCGGAGGAACTTTTGGGCTTGTAAAGTAAAAATGACCGACAAGATTTTTGTCAGTCATTTAAAATTTCTGTATTGCTAAAAAATTATTTCTCAGGATAATTTGAAGGTGATGTAGTTTTTCATAGAAAATTAACATTTCAAAATTAACTTTTATTTACTTTAGACTGTTCATAATATTCCGATCCGTAACTTAAAATTCTTAAACCATCCGGTGCTTTTCCGCGTGACGAATTGGCTTGATCCATCGGCAAATTTCCGACAGGCTTATTAAGTTGAACTGCTTTAGGCGTTGCATACCAAATTTCAAGACCAATTACGTTGCCGTATGCGTCGTATTTTTCCATAAAACCGTTGGGATATTTATTTTGATTCGCTAACTTACAATTTATGTTGAACACAGGCAATTTTACGACGTTTTGTTCTGCGTAACCTGAGTAGCACGTAGTCAAGAAAACGTAATCGTAATTACCCGAAGGATTTATGGAATTGTTTTTATAATGCCATGCTAAAGCTTCCGACAAAGCCGTCGCGTAATCGTGACGATCGTTGTTCAATATCGATATATAATAACCTTCGTTATCGTAATTTCCATGACAAACTACAACCAAGCAAGCATTGTTGGCTTTGTTGGGTTCACGAAAATAATATACCGAATGATCCCATTCGCCATCATAATAAACGTCTCTAAGCTTTGTGACATTGAAAGTATACTGTTGCACCCAATCAAAATTGCTCGTATCTAAATTTGCATTTGCTAGAGGAGTCGAACAGATCAGGAAAAACAATACCATAATAAAAAATCTTCCCATAAAAATACCTCCTTGAAATAATTCCCACACATAACGGCAGGCGATCCTGTCATCAACAACCATTACTTCTTAGCTAACTCCATCTCCTTCAAAAGTTGATTTTAAAATTTAAATTATTATATACAGCATATCTGAAAACTGTATGGAAAAATGTAATTTTTTCTCATAAAGGAAACTTTTTTTCGTTTAATAAAAAAATGGTTAGTGAAAAATTTCCACTAACCATTGCCGATTTAAAAAAATTTTTTATTCCAACTCGTTTGCATCCTTAGGAGTGTGAGCGAGAATTTTTTTGCCGTTGAACATACTGGAAATTTCGCCTTCGCCTTCCATAAAGTCTGCGCGGATAGCCATGTAAACGTGACCAATTACAAAGAGAACTATACCCCACGCGGCGTAATGGTGTACATAATGCGTCATCATTTCACTTCCGACAAGAGTATTTACCCAGCCGAAAAGCATTCCGCCCGTTGCACTAGGCGAAGTCATAAAGTACATTGCAAAGCCGGTTAAAATTTCTACCGCCAATAAGACGTACAATCCCGCATAAGACATTCTGGCTAAAGGGTTACGCAAAAACGGAGCGTGATGCGGCTTTAAAAGCATATAATGTAATGCAACGTCTACAGTCTCTTCGTAGAAATGCCCTTCCCATACACGCGGGAAAAGTCTGTCGCCTTTGTTAATGATAAAGCCGTAAACTCTCAAGATTAATGACGCGCAGAGAATAAACGCCGCCGTAAAATGTATGTCGCGCACCAAGTCCATTGACGTTGTTGTTAAGAAAGGTTCAGGCGACGCTACGTCCATAGGCTTTGTAATCAATAATCCCGTCACAAACAGAATCACAATTTGCGACGCCATTATCCAGTGGAAAATTCTAAGGAACGGGCTAAAAATGTAATACTCCTTCCGCTTGACATCTTTAACAGCTTTCACCGTGTTCACCTCCAATGCGGGGCAGTCGAAAATACGGAAACTTCCTCCCCTTTCGCGTTGTACATATGAGTTGCGCAAGCCATACAAGGATCGAAGGAACGAATAACGCGGGCAATTTCCAACGGCTTATTTGAGTCGGCAACGTGAGTATCAATCATTGACGCTTCAAATGCACCATGTCCCGCATTATCATCACGTGGGCAAGCATTCCACGTCGTAGGTACAATGCACTGATAATTATCAATCACGCCGTCTTTAATCTGTACCCAGTGACTTAAACCGCCGCGCGGAGCTTCATAAAGTCCGACTCCATGACATTCTTTAGCCCAAGTGTCGGGGAACCATTTTTCATTATTCATTGTGGTAATATCACCCGTCTTGAGATTTGCAATAAGTTTGTCGAAGAAGAATTTATTAATTTCGGCGGCAAGTTGTGCGTCCAGAGCGCGGCAAGCAGTACGTCCGACCATTGTCGGCAACCATGTTTCGGCAGGAATTCCCAAAACATTTGAAACAGCGGTAATTTGATCCAACATCATTTTTTCCGCCCAAGTCGGATTAGGCAACAAACCTTTTCTTAATTTAGTGAAAATTATAATGTAATGCGCCAAAGGTCCGACTTCGCAAAGTTTACCTTTCCATTTCGGAGTTTTAAGCCATGAATATTTTCCTTTTTCGTCAAGCGTCTGCCATTCAGTAGCCGTCCCCGTCTTAGGACCGGTATAATTTTGTTCAGTGATACCTTCCCAAGGGTGTAAATCTTTTTCTTCAGGATATTTGTACCAAGCATGCTGAACGCCTTCCGCAAAATCTTCCTTAAGGTCTTCGGCTTTAAGTTCATAAAATTTCGCGTTGGCAAGTCCTTTACCAAAATCTTCCACGACGCCATTTGAACGTACTAAGAGATTTTCAAAGTAACCGCCGCTTGATGTACCTTTGTAAGCTTCCAGCGGATAATCGCCAAATGCAAGTACACGAGTTTTGGCAAGTCCGCCGCCATCAACTTTACCTGCGCGGACATAAATATTTCCAATCGCGATTAAGTCAGGCAGATAATAATTATTTATCAATGAACGCGCGAAATTAATCGCTCTGTCAACTATCGCAAGTCTCGCAGTATTTACCGGAGCGTTTCCGTCTGTCAAGGAAATTGCGCAGGGTACACCTCCAACCGCGTAATGCGGATGAGGATTTTTTCCGCCGAAAATTACATGCGGCGTAACAATTTCGCGTTGCTTGTCAAGCATTTCAAGATAATGCGCAACCGCCAATAAATGAACTTCCGCCGGCAAAACTTTATAATCGGGATGATCCCACCAATTAGCCGCGAAAATTCCTAACTGTCCGCTGTCGACAATGCTTTTAACCTTAGCTTGAATAGCCGCGAAATATTGAGCCGTCGCCGCAGGAAAATCATGCGGGTAAGCTTCTGTCGGAACTTCTTCAGGGACGCGCAGATTGAGCCGATAATTTTGTATCAATGCGGTTTGAAGTTCGGCAGTTTTAACGGGATTAGCGGCAAGTGCCTCAACCGGGCTGACCCAATCCAACGCGTGAAGATGGTAAAAATGTACAAGGTGATCCTGTACCGTCAAAGTCGCCGCCATAATGTTGCGGATATAATTTGCATTTTTGGGAATTGAAATTCCGAGTGCGTCCTCAACTGCGCGGACGGATGCCAATGCGTGAGCCGTCGTACATACTCCGCAAATTCGCTGAATATATGCCCAAGCGTCGCGGGGGTCTCTGCCTTTCATAATAAGTTCAAGCCCGCGCCATGCAGTACCGCTTGATATGGCGTCCGTAACTTTTCCCTGTTCGTTTACCTCGACTTCAACGCGCAGATGCCCTTCAATCCTTGTGATAGGGTCTACTACAACGTGTGCCATTAAAAAAACTCCCTTCGGTCGTTTTTAATTAAGAATTAAGAATGAAGAATTAAGAATTTATTCTTCTTCTTTCGTCAAATCTTCGCGTTGATTGCGTTGGATAATGCTTGCAACGGCATGAGCACCGACACCTGCGGCAGTCAACACGCCCAAAGCCGCACCAATTTTATCAACGTCGCCAAGTTTGCCATATTGCGGAAGTCTGTCAGTAAACGGAGCTTCGTCCCAAAAATGCGCATTGGAGCAACCGATACAAGGCGCACCGGATTGAATAGGATAACTCATGCCCTGCCACCAACGCAAATTGCCGCAGGAATTATAAGTTTCAGGACCGCGACAACCAAGTTTGTAAAGACACCAGCCCGCCCTTGAACCAGCGTCGTCAAAAGTTTCAGCAAACATTCCCGCATCAAAAAATGGACGACGGTAACAAGTATCATGAATTCTGTTGCCGAAAAATTGTTTTGGTCTGTTATCTCCGTCCAACGGCGGCAAAGTTCCGAATAAAGCAACGTGCATTACAACGCCCGTCATAACTTCAGGAATCGGAGGACAGCCCGGCACATTTACAACAGTTTTTCCGCCGACAAAATGCGAAATTCCAGCCGAACCCGTAGGATTAGGTTTAGCCGCTTGTATTCCGCCGTATGCCGCACAACTTCCGTAAGCAATGATAGCCGCCGCGCCTTTAGCCGCTTTTTCCAAAGTGTGCAGGAAAGTATGTCCGCCCGACATGCAATGTACGCCGCTTGCCTTAGTTGCAACCGCGCCTTCGACCGCTAAAATATAATTGCCGTTGTATTTGTTAATCGTCTCGTCCAAATGCGCTTCAAATGGCGCACCGCAAGCCGCACTAAGTAAATGGTCATATTCCAGCGCGATTGTCGTTAATACAACGTCCGATGCCAACGGTGACGCCGATCTTATAAAAGATTCGTCGCAACCCGTGCATTCATGTCCGTGTATCCAAATTACTACCGGCAAAGGTTTTGTCTCTGCCGCCTCTACAACTTTCGACAGCATATCCGTGCCGAGCCCCAAAAGGGAAGTCAACGCCACGCAACCTTTCAAGAAACTGCGGCGACTCATTCCTCGCTTGAGATATGCTTCCCATAAAGTGTCTCTCTTCACAATCTCCGTCCCTCCTAAATTAAATTTATATATTCTTTGAAAAATTCGCCGTGACTTTACTTTTTCCTGCCATTTCAAGGTAATTATCGACAACTTAAATTTTGGACAAAAAAAATACCGCGTTATCGTGCGGCTTATAAAAACCCCTAGCGGAGAAGGTGGGATTCGAACCCACGGTGCCTTTCAGCATCACCGGTTTTCAAGACCGGCTCCTTAAACCACTCGGACACCTCTCCTTGTTTGCGTTGCATATTTTATCTGTCATTGCTTAAAAAGTCAAGAAAAATTTTCTACGCTTTAAATTGGGCTGATTCAAAATTTACCATTTAAGTCAGTACACTTACACATAGAACTGAACGTTTGCCGTCCTCACATTAACGTTTCAGGTTATTTACGGGGCGTTTACCAATTTAAACAAATAAATCTTAGCACACCGATTCATTTTTAAAAGATAATTTTTCTTTACTTGTCAAAATAAAAAATTTTTGTTACAATTTGCGCGGTGTCGTAAACGGTAGGCGGTCTAGTTTATGCCCCCTGAAAGGGGGGGGGTGTGCTTATGCGCTGGAAGGTCATTATTGTCCGTGCGATTGTTATCGCCGGTGCGATCTTGGTGCTCTGCACAAAAATAGCCGCCTAGAGTCCCAATCTCCAGACGACTACGCTTAAAATTCTTATTCGTTGTTAAACTTCTTCGGGCTGACCGTTTGCCTTCTTCACACTAACACTCCGTTCCATTTGCGGGGCGTTTTCTAGTTTTTAAACGAATAAATCTTAGCATAACGGATTCATTTTTGCAAGCGAAAAATTTTTGTGCTATAATTTCAGCAATGCCGTTCCTTTACGTCGGCAAATTCGACGAAAGGGGGTGTTTGCTTTGATTAGCGCAATCGTAGCTTTTGGTATTGGCGTTCTTTCGGGAATTGTTGCCAATTACATTAGCCAAAAAATTTTTAACGGCAGAAAATAAAATCTCTACCGCTCCTTTGACTTAGGTAATAAGCTCAAGGACAAAACAAAAATTCCCCAAGTAGTTTCTCGGAAAAACTACAAAGGGAATTTTTGCTTGGTGATAACTTTGATTAGCGCATTTAGTTTACCAATTTAAACAAATAAATCTTAGCATAACCGATTCTTTTTTGCAAGCGAAAAATTTTTGTGCTATAATTGCGTTAATGCTACTTCCCTCTCGGAAAGCAAATTTTATCGAGGGGAGGTGTTGCCTTTATGATTGAATTGCTTGTTGCAATAGTCGTGAACGTTGTTTCGATTATCGTTGGAACTTACATTTACGATCGCTGGTTCAAGTAGCAGAAATTTTTTCAAGTTGCCCCAGAAATCGGATTCACTAACCGATTAGGCTAAACGAAGACCTCGCACAGTTCACTACTCTGTACGGGGTTTTTCTTCGTTGTGTTGCTTTTGATTGAATTGCTTGTATAGGTTGTCATTTAAGACATTAAAAGTTTAGCAAAAAATTATCGCTCTGTCAAATTTTGGGTACGTTGAAAATAAAAATTTTTATGTTATAATTGCGCTTGGCTGTTACCTCCGTGTTTCAGTACTTTACTGAAGGGAGGTGATAGTATGTTTACAGCTTTAGTTACGTTCGGCTTAGTCGTGTTGTCCTCTATCGTGGGCAATTACGTTTACAACAAAATCTTTAAACGGTAACAGCCGAACTCAAGCTTGCCGAGTCTGAAATGTACCAATCAGTTTTGCGGCAAACCCCCAAGCAGTGTACCAGTCTGCTCGGGGGTTTTTCCTTTTAATCTAAAAATGTTTACAACTTTAATTCGTTCGGTTTTTAAAGTTTAGCAAAAAATTATCGCTCTGTCAAATTTTTGTACAAAATCATCAACGCTGAAACTATTTCTTCTTCACTCAAATTTTCTTCAAAGCCGTAAGCCGCCATTACCGCAGAATCATTTTCTTTATGCGCCAATCTCAATTCTTCCGGCATTGTCGATTCGTTGTAAAGCCACGCTAAAGTTTTTCCCTCAAAATCTGCGCGGACATTTAAAATATTTTGAGCCGTAAACTCAATTAATTTTTTCTGTTCCTCCGTAGGACTGCACCATACAAAATTATTATACACCAACGTTGCCGAATATTGATACCGCATTTCTAATCTGCCGCCGACCGCTCGCATCCAAGAATTATGAATTGATGAATTTAAAATCCCAAAATGAAATAAATTTGCGTCAGGAATTATCAGCGCGGTGTTTATCGCAATAAAATTTTTATCTAAAAATCCAATCGGAATGTACCTGCGATTTTCTGATGAAACTTTTGGAATCAAAATATAGTTTGTTTCCGGTTGACGAATTTCTAAAAAATCTTTTGGATTATCAGCGCGTTTTCTTGTACCTTCGCGTTTACTTTTTTCACGATAATTTTTGACTGCTTCAACACGTTCAAAAGTTTTGGGGAAATTTTTTATTTCATCAATCGAAAAATCTTTCAACCACAAACAAAATCTTTTTTTGCCTTTAATAAATTCCTCAGAGCCGATAAGCGGACGAAAAAATTTTTTTGCGGCAGGTTCTTCTTTCAAAAAATCTTGCATCTCTTCAAGCGAAAAATTTAAATTATCGTCGTCAACCATTGTACTTCCCATAAAAATTTGCGGTGCATTACAGAGAGGAAATTTTCTTTTTTCAATGTAAACGTTGGGGGCGTCCTGCAAATAGCCGTTGATATTGCTTGCAGGAATTTTATCTTCGCCGTCATAAATAAATTTTTTCCTATGAGACTTCACAGCAAAAGAAATAATCACGCAATGAACCGCCGCCATATTTTCCGATTCGCTTTGCCATTTGAAAGTACGGTAGGCAAAATTAATGTTGACGTTTAAAACTTTCCACAGCGGCGCGACTTGTTCGCCCTGCGTTATTGAATTGGTAGACACAAAGGCGCATTCAATTTTTGTACCTTGAATAAATTCCGACGCTTTATAATACCAAGCGGTAACATAATCAAGCGGTTTCAAATTTTTGCAGAGGTTGAAAATATCAGATTTCTGTGCGGGCGTCTGATATTTCGTGCCGACAAAAGGCGGGTTGCCGATAATGAAATTGATTTTGTCACGGGGAATAATTTCATTCCAATCAGTTTGCAGGGCGTTAGCTTGAGTAATGTTGGGATAATTTTTTAGAGGAAGTTTGATTAAGTCACGATTGATAATTTTTTCAGTCTTATGGAGCATCTGATTTTCTGCAATCCACATAGCGACTTTGGCAACGGCGACGGCGTAAGAGTGAATTTCAACGCCGTAAAACTGATTGATAGAAACTTTAACAGGATTTTCCTCAAAAATATTTTCCTGAATTTTTTTAAGCTCACGAATAGTTTCATTTTCAAGGGCGCGGATTGAAAGGTAAGTTTCAGTAAGAAAATTCCCGCTGCCGCAAGCGGGGTCAAAGAAAGTCAGCGACGCCAATTTATTTTGAAAATCTTTAAGTTTTTGGAGACGATTTTTTTTGTGAGCAAGTTTCGCGCTCCTAAATTCTTTGTGCAAATCCTCAAGAAAAAGCGGATCAATAACCTTGTGAATATTTTCAACGCTGGTATAGTGCATACCGCCTTTGCGCCGTTCATCGGGATTAAGCACAGATTCAAACATTGCACCAAAAATCGTGGGGTTGATATTTTCCCAATGAAAATTTGTATTGGCAAGGAAGGCGTTATCAATGGGCGTATTGAAATAGCCGCGCAGATTCGGCAGGGAAATTTTTTCGTCGAAAAGTCCGCCGTTGACATAAGGGAATTTTTTTAAAGCGTCGTCGAAATTCCCGCGCAGGTTATTTGGCGTATTAAGTACGTTAAAAATATTTTGAAGGGCGTCAATCTGCGCGTTGCCGTTAAATTTTTGAAGGTAGGCGGCGAAATATTTTTTATCGTCGAAAAGTCTTGAGTCATCGGCGTAAAAACAAAAAACCAGTCGGACGCAAATTTTGTACAAAAAATTTTTCCAATCAGTTACGTTATTTTTTTCGTAAATATCTTTGAAGTCGTCACGAACTTTTTTAATAATGTCGAGGGCATTTTTAGAAATATTAACGTCCTCAAGTATCGTGGTATCGTCAGGGTCAACTAAAAATTTTAAGCGTTCGTAATCGTCGGATAAATCTTCAAGCTTGATAATGACGGGCTCAGGAGGATTGAAATAAGAAACAATATTTCCGAAATAGTAAACGCGAAATTCGGCAAAGTTGCAGGTAACAATCCAACGCGGACATTCTTCGTAAGGCAAATGGTCGGCATAACGCATAGCCTGTTCAAGCGGCGTTAAAAAAGTCCCGTCTGATTGAAGATATTTTGCGGATAAATCATTGGAGAAACTTTTTTGTTCGATTAAAACTTTGGTTTTTGAAATGTAGCCGTCAATTTTATGCGTACTTTTATCGAAGGATACAGATTTTTCAAACTTGATAAATTTGCCCGAATCCTCAATGCCAAAAATTTTGCGTAATAAATCCAACCAAAAAGTATGAGTGTCGGCATCTTCATTACCGCGCCCGTTCCAATCGGCGGCAAATAGTTTAGCTATGTAACTTTGATTCAAAATTCTCACCTGCCAAAAAAAATATCCCGCGCAGATTTACGGCGGGAAAATATTTTTTAATTATCGTGAAGCGCGATAAATTAGAATTACGCCGGAAATTAGACCGATAGCGTTGGGTATCCAAACTGCAAAAATCGGCGCAATGATTCCGCTGACTGCAATGGCATTTGCCAAAGTCATTATCGCGTAGTAGACAAAAATTATAATTACCGAAAGTGCAAAGCCCATTGAGGAGGCATTACGCGTAGGTTGCAAGCCCAAAGGTACGCCGATTAACGCGAATATCAAACTTGCCATTGGGATTGTGAATCGCTGATATAATTCCGTTTCAAGTTCGTTGGTGCTGATGTATTGCGACTTCATTATTTCAATCTGCGCCCGTAATTCTGCCATCGTCAATTCTTCAGGGGTTTTTTGTTCGCGGACAATTTGACGAGGATTAGCCTTGACGGGCAAAATTTGTCGGTTAAAGCGCATTGACCTTGTACGCTCGTCCTCCGAAATATCATAAATCATTCCTTCGTGCATAATCCACGCGCCGTCCCGCCATTCCGCAAAATTCGCGTTTTCAACGTGAGTAACCTTGCCGTTATCGTTAAATTCCTGCATAGTCACGCCCTGCAAAGTTTCATCACTAGCCCGATATTCCCGCGCATAAACCAGCCGCTGAATTTTATCATTCATAATTTCCTTAACGATAATGTGTTCCTGAGATTTCATTTCGGTGTTGCCTTCAATTTCGTAATAGACAACGTTATTGTAAGCCGTTTTAGACCAAGGAACAACATGCTCATTAAAAAAAATCGAACAAATACTTACGACTAAGCCTAAAAAAATTGCGGGGGCGGCTATTCTGCTGAAACTTATTCCGCAAGATTTCATTGCCGTAATTTCACTGGAACTTGATAACCTTCCGAAAGTTAAAAGCGTCGCTAATAACGTTGACATCGGAAAAGTCCACATAATTATACCGGGCAAGCCGTAGACGAAAATTTTTACTACAGACGATACAGACGCGCCGTATTCGGTTATATATCGCGCTATCCTGAACAATGTACCCGAGCCGATAAATACCGCCGTAAACGCGCAGATTGCAAATACTAAGGCGTATAAAACTTCTCTTAATATGTATAAGTCCAAAATTCTAAGGCGCAATGAATCACGCTCCCTTTTTATAATTAAGAATTAAGAATTAAGAATTAATTATAATCTGAAGTTATCACCGAGATAAAATTTCTTGGCAATGGGACTTTCGGCAATTTCCTGTGCACTGCCCTCCAAAAGTATCTTCCCCAAATTCAAAATATATGCGCGGTCAACAATATTCAAAGTCTCGCGGACATTATGGTCGGTTATCAAAATTCCCATGCCGCGTTCACGCAGATAACGAATAATTTCTTGAATATCGGCAACGGCTAAAGGATCAACGCCCGCAAAAGGTTCATCCAATAAAATAAATTGCGGCTCCAATGCCAAGCAACGCGCAATTTCTACACGTCGACGTTCACCGCCCGAAAGTTCCGTACCTTTGCGCTCCTTCACGTGATTTATATTGAATTCGCCCAAAAGTCTTTCAAGCCTTTCAACGCGTTCAGCCTTGCTCAAGTCCAACGTTTCAAGAATCGCCATAATATTTTCTTCGACTGTCAACTTGCGGAAAATCGACGCCTCTTGAGTTAAATAGCTGATTCCCAACTGCGCCCGCCGATACATAGGCATTTGAGAAATATTTACTTCGGAAAGAAAAATTTCACCTTCATCAGGTTTTTCAAGTCCGACAATCATATAAAAGGAAGTTGTTTTACCTGCGCCGTTAGGACCGAGTAAGCCGACAATTTCACCCTTTTCAACTTTCAGGGAAACATTATCGACGACGACGCGCTTTTTAAAAGCCTTAACTAAATTTTTTGCCTCAATGTACATTTTAAAATTAAGAATTAAAAATTAAGAATTAAGAATGATGTAAACAAAATCTAATTCTTAATTCTGCATTCTAAATTCTTAATTAAAATTCCCTCCTCACGAAGTTTTTTCACGTTCAAAGACTTCAACATTAGATTCTGCAGGCTTGAGAGTCGGTTCAGGTCTGACTGATAAATTTCTGCTGTCATCAAGGTAAACCGTTATGCGATTACCGCGCATAGTATTATTTTCTTGAATCGCCCAAGCATTACCCGTCATAATCGCCTTGCCGCCGTCTCTGCCAAAATATTCTACTTTATCGCCGCCCGCTTCCATATCATTTGGCGGACTGATAGCATGCGCGTTACCCGTGCCGATATAATATTCTTCGTCAAGCCAACCTTCCATAAAGTCAGCGGTAAAATCTCCGTCGCTACTTTTCACGAGCCCGCCCGCAGGTATGACAACATGCTTTCTGTCATCAGGATAATAATCAACGTGTTCACCTAAGAAAGTTCGCTGATCGCCTTGAGGATATTTTTCATTGGGCGCAACAGTTTGAACTCCGTAAACATTGCCGTCCGCCTGCATATGCCCCGCGCCGTTTGATAAAAGTTTGTCGCAAGTAATTCTTACGTCATCACGCACCGCAATAACGTCATCAAGCAAGTAAGCCTCTTTAGTTTGAGTGTTGTACATTGCACGAAGTCCGGTTGCCCGCGCAGTTCCTTGACGCAATAAAACATTTCCAACCGCCGTGATAACGCCGCGATTTACGCTGTATTCTACAATGTCGGCGTTAAGCTCCGCAGGATCAGGATTTTTATCATCTTTATGCTGAACATGAACATTGCCCCTTGCGGTCGCGTTTTTATCGCCCATATGATATTCAATTTCGTCGGCTTCCAAGTGCGAAGATTCTTTACCCGCCGCTTGGTATTGAACATCAACATTGCCCGTAGCCTTAGCATATTGTGTTTCAAAATTATATTCAACTTCGCTTGCCGTTAAATGTGTAGACGCATTGTCGGCGGTATTTTTATGTTGAATATCGACGTTGCCGCTTGCCTTAGCCTGCTGTGTATCAACATTGTATTCGGCTTCACTTGCTACCAAATGTGAAGTAGTTTTGCCGTCGTCGCTTTTATGATTCACGTCAACATTGCCCGTAGCCTTAGCCTGCTGAGTTTCCATATCATATTCAATTTCATCAGCTTTAAGCTCGCTTGTTGCGTCAATTTCTTCAGCAAAAGCTACGTTGGTCATAAAACTTGCCGCAAACATCACGGCTAAAAATTTTTTCCGATTTATCATAATTTCCTCCAACAAAAAATTTTATCACTGTGGATTATTATTTTCATTAGGTTTAGGATTTTCCGCAGGCTCTTCCTTAACGCCTTTTAAAATACGCGAATTACCTTTCAGCAAAAATTTTTGAAAGCCGTTACTGCTTTCTGCGCGGTCGGCAAAGGCACGCATATCATCTTTAGAAATTTTTACATCCTCCGTCGCAATCATCATCTCTTCATGACTAAGCCAATCAAGGTGAACCGCCTCAAGTTTCCCGCCTTCACCGTCCGTCATTACAACATCGCCCTCGACGTGAACATTATGCGTATCTTGATCGTAGTAACCTTGAAACGCCGTCAGCTCTAAAACTTTTCCGTCTTCCCGAAAAAATTTTCCGTTGATTTTGCTGAACTCTGCGCGGTGGGTATTGGCGTCTATACGAATTTTGTCGGAGGTAATTTCCCAAATCTTTACGCCATCTTTTTCTTCAGTCAAAGTATTATTTTCATACTCCATATAAGAGGGCGGCTCAATGTATTCGGAAGGCGGCGGAGAAGTCGGCGTCGTCCTCACAACCCAAGTCACCAGACATACAAATAATATCGCAAGTACACCGATTAAAATTTTTACCTTATTTTCCATTATCCCTACCAAAAAAATTTTTTTATTTATGTCGAAAAATTTTATCACGAAAAATTGAAAAGCGCAATTTCTTAATCACAAAAATAAAAAATCTCCCCACATTTGCAGAGAGATTTTATTTTTTACGCACAGATTAAATTATTTATTGACCCACACATTTTTTTCATAAGCCCATTTACTGCCGTCTGCAAGTGAAAAAGTTGGAGAATCTGAATAATTTTGCAAAGTTAAACTGTTATCATTTTTAAAAGTAATCGTCATTCCACCCTTTACGGTCTCAAAGCCGGTTATGTCGCTCAAAGAAATATCGTAAAGGTTAATCGTATCATCACTTGACGCGTTAATAATTATATCGTTACCTTCGCCGTTACCATAGAAAAACATTTCAGCACCCGAGCCGCCTTGCAAAGTGTCATTGTAATTTCCTATGCCTCCCCACATCGACGACGCGCCCGAGCCTCCGACAATATTTGTTGCGGCATCATTGGCACCGGCAATTTGATTTTTTCCCGTCGAACCCGAAGCATCAATATTAGCAATTTCGCGAAAATCTTGTCCGTGACTTCCGTCAAGCCAAATCATATTCGTCCGAGAACCTTCAACCTTCAAAGTATTATCTTTTGAACAGCCTAAGAAAAGATTTATTCCCGCGTCATAAGTAAATGTATCAGATTCGTAAAGGTTACCGACTTTCGCGCGGCTAATCGAAGTGCCGTCCGTCGAATATTGAATTTCCGTGTCAACGTCATAATCCAAAGTTACAACCAATTCTTCGCCGGTTACCATAGCCACGTGCATGGTATTATTATCTCTGTAAGTGTGATCCGCGCCGCCGTTGTAAAAATTTATAACGTCAGAATTTTTTTCAGAACCGCAGACAAAATTTTTTATGCAGTCTGTGCCGTCGCCCGTGCCGTACCAAAACATATCGCGTCCCGAGCCGCCGTAAAGCGTATCGTTGGCAGAATTGCCGCCCCATAACGAATCGCCGCCACTTCCTGCGTAAATAACATTGGAGCGAATATTTCCGACCAATGTCCTTTGCCGCGTTGAGTTTCTTGCATCAAGCGTCTTTGCAGAAATATTTCTGTATGTCGTAACTTTATTAACCTCATCTGTACCCGAAAGCCAAACATTACGCTGATATTGATTGTAAACGTAAACCGTATAATCATAGTAACTGATACCTTCGGGAACTGCAGACATATCCTCACCGTAATTGGCGATAACCGCCCCCAAATAAGCCCTCTGCACAGTGTCTCCTTCAAATTTTACGGCATCGGCATAAATTATATCCTCAATATCAGTCACACCCTGCAAAGTCACGCTAAGCCTTTCCGCGTCGTCTCTCAAAACAATATCTGTATAATTTCCTTGCGAATCAGTTAAAATCGAATATATAAAGAAATCTGAACTCGCATCGTAACAGAAAGTTGCACTCGCCGAAAAATCCGGTATAACCGCTTGAATCCTGTAGCCGCTTACAGAAGATATTGTTTCCAAATCAGCAGGCAATGAAGTATTAAAAGAAAAAGTATCGCGCCCGTCGCCGCCGGTCAAAGTTATATAGCTTAACGAAGTCATAAATTCGCCGGCACTTTCATAAAGCTTGACGGTCATATAATCATCGCCTGCTCCGCCGTAAACAACTGCCGAATCGTGAACAATCATTATATCATCGTTGCCTGCATCGCCGTAAACTTCAGTATCAGCAGAAAGCGTAACTGTTCTGACACCTGCCGAACTTGCGCCGCCGCCTGAACCCGTTGAAGTCGAAGTCACCGGCGGTAAAAGTATCAAGCTGTCATTTCCATTTCCGCCATAAATATAACTGCCTTGTCCGCGTGCCAAAACATAATCATCACCCGACATGGCTGAAATAGTTACGCCATCACCTGTTGATCTTATTAAATCGGCACTTGCTGAACCGGCAATCGATACATTAGACGTACTTACTAAAGTATCCATCAAATTTCCTCCAGTCACATATCCGTTTCTAAATTTTCATTCCATTTAATTTAAAAATTTCCGAATAATTTATCGCTCTCTTTGTTTATACGCTTAAATTTTTTAATTATTTTACCACAAACAGATTATATTTAAATTAAAATTTTTTTCGTTACGGAAAAACAGTGACGATTGCCCAATGCTCAAATCCGGAAAAAAAAATCTCCGAAAAAATCGGAGATAAAAGTTTTTAAATAGAATTTTCGCCTAAAGTTTTAAGTTTAGCGACTTCGGACATAATTTTTTGTGCAAAATCAGAAAGTTGGTCTTTATCTTTAGAATTTCCTTCAAAAAAAATTGGTTCACCGTAGACTACGACAAGACGCGGAAATAATTTTTCTGAAAAAATTTTATTTGTATTGACGATAGCGGCGGGAATAATCGGAACTTTCGACATAGCGGCAATTAAACTCACGCCCGATTCAGCTTTACGAATTTTACCTGATTTACTGCGCGTACCTTCAGGAAAAATTCCAAAACAATCGCCGTTTTTTAAAATTTTCAGCGCAGTTTTAATCGCAGATTTATCAGCCGCACCGCGTTTAACGGGAAAAACGTGCAAACCGCGACAAATCGCCGCCATAATCGGATTTTTAAAAAGCTCTTCTTTACCCATAAAATTTACTTCGCGGTCAATAAAAGTTCCGAGAAAAGGCGGATCCCAATTCGACATATGGTTAGCCGCTAAGATAAAACCGCCGGATTTAGGAATATTTTCTGCGCCGATAACTTTTGTGCGAAAAAAAATTCCGTACCAAATACGGCAAAGAATTTTAAAAAATTTGTAAAACATTATTTTGTAAGTTCCAAAATTTTATTAACAACTTCATCGACGGAAAAATTTGTCGAATCGATTAAAATTGCGTCATCAGCTTGAGCGAGCGGAGCAATTTTTCTTTCGGAATCTTGTTTATCGCGCAAAAAAATTTCTTTTTCAACGTCTTCAATGGTTACTGAAGGATTTTTTAATTTTAATTCTTCAAAACGTCGCCGCGCTCTTTCTTGCAAAGAAGCAGTCAAAAAAATTTTTAAATCTGCATTTGGCAAAACTTTTGTGCCAATATCGCGCCCGTCCATGATAACCGAGCCTTTTTTAGCCATTTCGCGTTGAAGTTCGGTTAATTTTTCTCTGACGAAAGGAAATTTAGAAACATCGGAGGCTAATTTACTGACTTCAGGCGTGCGAATTTCTTTAGTAACATCTTCGCCATCCAAAAAAACTTTAGCGGATTCGTCCAACTTAATTTCAATATTTTCAACAATTTTTTCCAAAGGTTGTCCGCTACGCAAAAATTTTAAAGCAACAGCGCGATACATTGCACCGGTGTCAATATAAGTAAAATTTAATTTTTCGGCAATAATTTTTGAAACGGTGCTTTTACCCGCGCCAGCAGGTCCGTCAACCGCAATTATTTTAATCATTTTAAAACCTCAAAAAAATTCGGATAAGAAATTTTCACGCAATCAGCGTCATCAATTTCAACGCCTTCAGCCGCCGCACCGAAAATTGACAAAGCCATAGCGATTCTGTGATCTGAAAAAGTTTTACAATTTGCGAAAAATTTATCATTTCCTCCGTGAATAATCAAAGAATTTTTATCAACTTCAAAAGAATTTGGAGAAATTTTATTAAATTCGCTGACAATCGCGCTAAGTCGGTCGGATTCTTTAACGCGCAATTCGCCGACATCGTGAATAATTGTAGAATTTTCAGCAAAGGCGGCTGCGACGGCAAGAATAGGAATTTCATCAATTAAACGCGGAATAATTTCACCGCCGATTTCAATTCCGTGTAAATTTGACGAAAAAATTTTAATATCAGCAGAAATTTCACCGCCCGATTCACGCAAATTTTCCAAAAAAATCTTTGCGCCCATTTTTTGTAAAACATCCAAAATTCCCGTGCGAGTTTGATTAACGCCGACATTTTTAATAATAATGGAAGAATTTTTTAAAATAGTAGCAAGGACAATCCAATAAGCGGCTGAACTAATATCATTGGGGACGATAATTTTTTCGGGAGCTGACAAATTTTTTGCGGGAAAAATTGTAATTTCATTAAGATTTTTTTCGATTTTTACGCCGAAAGCTGACAACATTTTTTCGGTATGATCGCGCGAAGGGGCAGGTTCAATAATTTTTGAAAAATTTTTAGCGTAAAGAGCGGCTAAAATTATTGCTGATTTAACCTGCGCGGAGGCGACGGGCATTTCATAAAAAATTTCGTTTAAATTTTTATTTCCGACGACAGAAATCGGCAAATTTTTATTTTCATTGCGTCCGAAAATATTTGCGCCCATTGCAGTTAAAGGTTTAATGACGCGCCCCATAGGTCTTTGACGCAAAGAATCATCGCCGGTAAAAGTCGTGAAAAAATTTTGAGCGGCGGCAAGTCCTAAAAGTAATCTTAAAGTAGTGCCGGAATTTCCTGCGTCCAAAATATTTTGCGGTTCACGAAGTCCGCGTAAGCCGTTACCTTTAACAAAAACTTTTTCGCCGATAATTTTAATGTCGACGCCAAAACTTTTCATGCAATTAATGGTAGAAAGACAATCCGCGCCGTGCAAAAAATTTTCAATTTCAACAGTTTTATCAGCTAAACTTGAAAAAATTATACTGCGATGAGAAATTGATTTATCGCCGGGAATTTTAATTTCCCCTTGCAAATTATTTAGTTTCTGAATCTTCATTGATAAACTCTTCATAAACAAAATCTTCTTTGACAGAATTTTCCTCAACCGGAGCTTCCTCAGGTTTTTCAGGCGGTTCAAAATTATTAACTAAATCTTCCAGCTTCTGTTCAAGAATAGTCATATAAACTTTAGGATTAAGCGGTTGAGATTTTTTCAGCATTCCGCGCAGATTTTTATGCAAAACGTCAAGTGTCGTAACTTCCTTCACGAGAGCAACGGCGCGATTAATATATCCTCCAACATCTTCAGACGATAAATCAGGCAAACCGACTGCGGTAACAATACTCTTGCCTATACGTGAACTGCGGCGTTTAGCGTAGAAACTGACAACCGGAACACCCATATAAAGCGCGTCCAACATCATACTACTTGCAGATTGCGGGTAAACATCCAAAATCACGTCAATGTGAGTCATTTCAGCCATATAATTTGCCGTTGAAGGTCGGAATAAAACTTTGTCCATATCAAAGCCGATTTCTTTCATACGCCCGTAAAGCTGATCCATTGACGAAATGCTTTCAAATTCCGGCGCACGCATAAGAAATACGGCATTGGGAACAAGTTCAGAAATTTTATGCCAAATTCTTAAAATGTCATCGTTCATTTCCTTGTAACTGCAAATCGTACCGAATACAGGATAATCCCTCTTCGTACAAGGCGCGTATTCAGGCGTGGGAACATCTTCACGTTGCGCGTAACAGAAATTCGACGGCATATATAAAAGTTTTTCCTTGAAAAGTTTTGCGTTATCTTCATCATCAGGCGGGTCAATCACTTCGTCCGTAATGAAATAATCCATCGCGTCAAGTCCCGTCGTCGAAGGATAACCAATGCCTGTTATCTGAATAGGTGCAGGTTTATACGCGAACACAGGCAAGCCGTTACCTTCGCCGTGTCCGACAGGATCAATCAGCACATCAATTTTATCATCGTGAATTTTCTGCGCAATTTCCTCAAAAGTCATATCTTCGACAACTTCATAATGCTCGGCAAATTTTTTGAAAAGCCCCGTGTATGCGTCTTCAACGTCCGTCAAGCTGTAGCAAGTCACTTCAAATTTTTCACGATTATGCGCGGCAATCATACCAAAGACTGTGGAGAAATTTTTACCTGCGCGGAAATTCGAGGAAACATAACCGATTTTAATTTTATCGTCTTCTGCGCGTTCATGGTATTCAGTGAAAGGTTTAACGTCCTTGAAAAGATTTTGATAATTAAAATTCGCCGCCGCAATTTTATCTGCAGGAATATCTAAAAGCTCCAACGCAGAAAATAATCCGCTGTACAATTCCGCCTTTAAATCTCTGTCCATTGCCATTTGTGCCGCTCGCTCAAAATTTTCTGCAGACTCAGGCATTTTAGAATTAAGAAACGCAATTTTTCCGCGCAGTTCATGATAATCACATAAAAAGTCGCGTGAGTATTCGCCGTCGGGAACTTTACGAATTGCCTCATAAGCACCGACATAATTTTTCAACTGCCGTTTACAAGCCGCGATAAGATAGTAAATTTCCGCTTGATGTTCTTTGTCAGCCTGCGCCGCCTTCTCCAAATTATAAAGTGTACGCTTGACGTGAACTATATCCTTAATTTTATCCTTGTGAAAATCGGGCTCGAGTTCAAAATAACTCATTGCCTTGTAATAATAATCTTCCGCTTGCTCGGGAGTAATAGGCTCGGGCTCTTGCGGAAATTCCGGCAATTCTTCCCCGTTAATCCAAGCGTTGAAAATTTTCTCGTAACATTCTTCAACTTCGCCCATATAAATCGCGTCATTCATAACGGGCGAAACTTCCATTTTGCGGCGGATAGTCAAATGATAATCGCGGATTCTGTCCCAATCGTTGGCAAGGTCAACCGCCTTTTGAATATATTCTTCTTCACTGAAAGCGCAGAGTTCCCCTAAGCCGCAGTTTGTCAGCAGTGAATAACCGAAACGCGAATTATGACGCTCCTCAACCAAAGTTATGACGGGCAGTCCCATATAAAGCGCGTCGCAAGTTGTACCTCCGCCGGGATATGGGAAGGTATCCAATGCAATATCTGCGCGGGCATATTTAATCAAATATCTTTGTTCGTCCGGCTCGTAAATCAATTTTTCTCGTGAAAGTCCCGCCGCCTCAATTCTTGCAATGGCGTGATCCGTGCCGTATTTATCGCGGAAAGCTTTACCCTTCAAATAAAGTTTTGCGCCCGGTACGGCATTTACAATCTTAGCCCAAACTCTTAAAGTTTCGTCCGTGACTTTCGTAAAATTGTTAAAGCTTACAAAAGTTACAAAGCCGTTTTTGGTACAAGGCGCGGGATTTACAACGGTAGGCTCGTCATGCCACATATAGCAGAAGTGACTGTGTTGGAGACGTAACATTTTTTCGCTGAAGAATTTTTCATTAAGTCCAACGGGGTCAGTGTACTTGTCAACCATAAAATAATCAATCGCCTTGACGCCCGTCGTATTAAACCAACCAATGGCACTGATTATAATCGGCGCGGGCTTATGGCAGACAACGCCCATAACATTGTTTGCAGTGTGTCCAGATAAATCAACAAGAATATCAATTTCATCATCTTTAATTTTCTGCGCGGCAACTGCGGGCTCATCATGCAAAATATTTCTGTAATGATCGACACCCTTTTTAAATTCGGCTGTAACATGATCTTCCTTATTTTTCGCGTAAATGTAAACTTCAAAGCGGCTTTTATCGTAGCACTTATAAAAAGCGTAACTGAAAAATGCTACGACGTGGCGGCGAATATCAGGGGAAATATAACCGATACGCAACTTTTCATGACGTGGATGCGTCGCGGGGTCGTGAACCATTTGCTGGACGTGGTTATATAAATCGTTAAAGCCGCAAATTTCCTCAAAAAGTTTTTCGCGACTGACGTTGACATTATGCAAACTGAAAAGGAAGTTGCTGTAGTCCTCGCGTTTAATTTTTTCGACGTAGTAACGGGCTTGCGGGTCAGCCGCGCCGCTGATGTCCATTTTCGCACTAAGTTCATAATGTTTCAAAGAGTTTGGCGCATCACCCGCATAACGGTAAGCATGCCCCAAAATGTTGTGAATCATCATTCGCGTAAGCAAATCAATATCTGGATGTTCCAAACCCATTTCAGAATACTTGATACAGCCGCCGTAATCCTGCTTTAAATCGCAGACGCGCCCGCGCAGAAATAATCTGTAAGCACTCGGCGGGAAATGTTCCTCAAGATAAGTTACGGCCTTATCTGCCTCATCACGCCTGTTGTAGTCAATGTAAATCGACGCAACTTTTTCTGCGGGTACAGGATCATCAGGTTGCAAATCGGCAATTTTTTTAACCGTCTCTAAAGTTTTAACTTCGTCGTGTAAATCTCCGTGATAGTGAAACAAATCCTTTAAAAGAGCGTCTACCTTTTTACGTTTTTTGTCAGTGTCTTTCTTCTTAGGTTTAATTTTTCTCATAATTACCTCCAAATTTTTAAGGAGCAAATCTCCAATAACGGTTATTGTATCATAAAGATAAAATTTGTGGTAGCTTTCCAAAATAAAAAAGCCGTATCACTGATAAATTTTTTCGGAAATCAACGGCTTTTTCTTAAGAGCTTTTGGACACTTTCCACACTTCAAAAAAGAGTATCTAATTTTCATTAAAATAAAAAAGCGGAAGGTTATTTCAACCCTCCGCCCGATTCAGCTAAAATCTAGCTGTAAAAATTTTTCGCCTAAAATTATTCGTCGTGTTTGAATAATACGTAAGTCAAGGCAAAACCAATCGCAAATGCAATCGCATTAACGACAAGGTATTGGAGAATTTGCCCGTTCATGTAAAGCAACATACCGGGTAAAACCGTGATACCCATACCGGTACCGGCAAGTCCGATAAAGCTTGAAAGCGCACCGCCAACAGCACCGCCGCAGCAACCGAAAATAAGGGGCTTTAAGAGACGGAGGTTGATACCGAAAATTGCAGGCTCGGTAATTCCCAAGAAAGCGGGAACTGTCGAAGAAATGTAAAGAGCGCGTTTTTTGGGGTCTTTCGTCTTAAGAGAAACAGCCAATGCCGCGCCACCTTGTGCAATTGTCGCGCAAGTGATAATTGCGTTGAAGGGGTCAGAACCTTGAGTGCTGAGGAGGTAAATTTCCAATGCACTGAAGACGTGGTGAACACCGAAGACAACGATAACCTGTTGCAAACCGCCAATGATGAGACCACCAAGAACCGGAATGTTCAAGAAGGATTGAACTGCACCGAAAACAACTGATTCAAGACCATGCATGATAGGTCCTACTACCAAGAAACCGAGTGCCATCGAAATTGTCAAGGTAAGGAAGGGCGTAACAATCAAGTCGATCATATCGGGAATGAAAGTTTTCAGCCATTGTTGAAGTTTAGCCGCAAAAATACCGAGTACCAATGCCGGCAAAACTGAACCTTGATAACCTACCAGAGGAATGGTGAACGGTCCTAATTCCAACGGGATAGGAGTTTTTCCTGCGTATTCGGGAAGTGCATATGCCTCAACCCAAGTTAAACCTTTTTCAGCAAGTTCATTTGCCGCGCCACCGACTGCGTAAGCATTAGGTAAGCCCGGGAAAACTAACATCAAACCTAAAACGATACCGATAACTGCTGTGCCGCCGAATTTGTTCATTGTCGACCAACAAACAAGTGCAGGCAAGAATGCAAACGCCGTATCTGTCAATACCTGCGTCATTAAAAGGAAAGTAGAATCCCATTCACTACCTAATGAAAGCATTGCGCCGCGCAGACCCATGAAAAGACCTGTTGCGACCAAAACGGGGATAATCGGAACAAAAACGTCGCCCAATGTACGCGAAATCTTTTGTACAAGGCTCATTTCTGCGTAAGCCGCTTCTTTACCGCCGCCGCTTGCGAGTGCAGGTTTCAGCTTAATAAATTCTTCAGTGACTTTGTCAACAAAACCTGTACCGCAGATAATCTGGTATTGTTGAGCCGCGAAGAATTGTCCTTTAACGCCTTCGATATTCTCAATTTTCTTTTCTTGAATTTTTGATTTATCGTTGACGATAAGACGAAGACGTGTCGCGCAGTGTTCAGCCGTGCGGACGTTGTCGGGACCGCCCACGTAATGCATAATCGACTTAGCAACGCGTTCTGCATCCGGCAAGCTCGCAAACTGTTTAATGACATCGTCATCTTCAACCGGTCCGGCAGAAGAAGAAGCATCTTCAGCGGGAGCTTTCGACGTAATAGATTGATTGTTCAACTCAAAGGTAATGTCGCCGAAATCTTGATGGTTAGTGACGACTACCGGCGTTGTAGTTTGATAACCGGCTTTCGTGATACCTTTGGGGTCGAACTCCAACAAAAGTTGCCCGCGTTTAACTTTGTCTCCCGCCTCTGCCTTTGGCGTGAAACATTCACCATTGAGCTTAACGGTATCCATACCGACGTGAATCAAAAGTTCAATACCGTCGTTGGATTTAAGCCCGATAGCGTGATGTGTGGGGAAAAATACGGTAATTTCCCCGTCGAACGGCGAGTAAACTTTACCTTCAGGATTTTTTACTGCCGCGCCGCGACCCATTGCGCCACCGCCAAATACGGGATCGTCGACTTCGTTTAACGGAATCAACGTACCGTTGAGCGGGCTGCTAATGCGTATGTTTTTCATTTAGCCTACCTCCTTTGACTTTACCAAAAAACATACTACTTACTCTGACGGTTGCAAATTTTTTTTACCCAAAATCCAAAAATAATTCCAATTACCAAGCCGGTTGACCAAAAAATTTACATCCCGTCTTATGTGAAAAAATTATAAAAATTACTTATGAATTATATCTTTCAAAAGTCCTACCGTCAACTTATTTAGTAGAAAAATTTTTTTTGACTTCTTGTTGGATTGTTAAATGTTTGTTGTAATCCTAAAGTAAACTTATTGATAACAAAATTTTTATGCTTGCAAAATAAATATTGCGTAGTAAAATCACTTCAAAAAATTTATTTAGGGAGGAATTTTTTTTGATAATAGTTGAAAAATATTCGCGTGAAAATATTTTGCCCGCGATTGAAATTTGGAATGAAGTTGTACGCGACGGAATAGCTTTTCCGCAAGAAGAAGAACTTAACGAAATTTCAGGCGACGAATTTTTTTCCGCGCAGTCTTTCACCGGTCTTGCAAAAGATACAGAGACGGGAGAAATTTTAGCGTTGTACATTTTGCACCCCAATAATGTCGGACGTTGCGGACACATTTCAAATGCAAGCTACGCCGTCAAAAAAAATCTGCGCGGGCGACATATCGGAGAGCTTATTGTTAAACATTGCATTGAAAAGGCGCGTGAACTTGGATTTAAAATTTTGCAGTTTAACGCAGTCGTTGCCGAAAATATTCACGCAAGAAATTTATATCGCAGACTTGGCTTTATCGAACTTGGAACTATCCCAAAAGGTTTTCGTATGCCGGACGGAACTTTTTCTGATATTGTTCCGCAATTTTTAAGTTTGTAAAAGGCTATGTTAAAACTTATTTCAAAAATTTTTATCGCGCTTTTAATCTTAACAATTCCCTTTGAAGTTACAGCACAAAATCATTGGGCATTAATGGCGCGGAATCTCGGTCCAAGTCGAACTCTGCGCGGAAAAGTCAGCATGATGGTCGTCTATGTTTCCACTCCTCAATATCGTTGGAGTGAAAGTGAAATAAAATCTACATTCAATAGAATTTGGGAAGCTGCCTACGCTATGGAATCAGAGGCGCGGCGTTACGGCGTCCGATTAAATATGCAGGACTGGAAATATTATACAGTTTCAATGCCTATGGAGCATTTCTCAACTGATTTAAGTTGGTATTGGTACTTGATGCACAATTTTTTCCGCGTGGAGAATATGCAGGCTTATCATAACGCAATGCGCCGAATCGAAAATGCCGACGATACGCCAATAATTTTTATGCTGAAACGTCCCAATGATCCCGGAAATGTTATCGGGCGGACGCAAGTTGTAACTACATATGCCGGTAACTGGAATGAAGAATTTTCGTTCCTGTTTTGCGGACAAGGATTTTACGGCAACTATCTTTTCCATGAACTTATGCACCAATACGGAGCTATGGATTTTTACGATTACAATCACGAAGGCGTTCAAGATATTGCACGACAATGTTTCGGCAGGACTTGTATGATTGATAATGAATATGTCGTTGATCCGTTGACGGCGTATCTTATCGGCTGGATAAATTATTTGCCGAAAAATGCGCAGATTTTTCTGAACTACACGGCAGGCAGACGTTAAGAAGGTGAGATTATGAAAAAATTTTTAATCGTTATGTTGATGGGAATTATTTTTGGCGGCGGACAAATTTCTTTTGCACAAAAATTAAGTGTTGCACCTCCGCCCAATCGCGACGCAATTCAACAGTCCGAAGAGGCACAACGCCGTTTTAAAGAATCTATGAAAAATAAATCTTCGCGAGATAAACAAATGCCCGCGCCCAATTCCGCTAAAAAAAATTAATTGGAAGTGTTTAATATGAAAATTATTCATACCGCCGATTGGCACTTGGGGAAGACGCTAAAAAATACGCCGCTGATTGATGAACAAAATTATATTTTAAACGGCGAATTTATGAAAATCGTTGACGACGTAAAGCCCGATGCGATTATAATTGCGGGGGACGTTTACGATAGAAGTGTACCGCCGATTGACGCGGTGAATTTGTTTGACGAAATTATTTTTAAACTCAATGAAAAACAAATTCCGATTCTGTGCATTTCAGGAAATCATGACAGCGCGTCCAGATTAAATTTTGCCAGTCGAATTTTGGAAAAAGCTAAATTTTTTATCACAACTAAGCCGCAAGAAAATCCTGCGTCGATTGTCCTGCACGATAATTTTGGTGAAGTATATTTTTCGCTGATACCATTTTTTGAACCGGTTGACCTGCGCGGAAAAATTTTAAGCGATGATTCGACGGAAAAATTATCTGCCGACGAAGTTAATAAAATTTATATTGCAGAGGCGCGAAAAAAAATCCCCGCCGGTAAGCGGAGCGTTGCTGTTGCACATCTTTTCGTAACTGGCGGCGTAAGTTCCGATTCGGAAAGAAAATTTGTCGGCACCGTTGAAAATGTCGATAAGAAAAATTTTTCAGCTTACAATTACGTTGCTCTCGGTCACTTGCACCGCCAACAAACTTTGAATAAAAATGAAAAAAATTTTATTCGTTATAGCGGCTCGCCTTTAAAATATTCTTTCGGTGAGGCTAATCACGTTAAAGGAATAACTTTTGTTGAAATTGACGGCGAAGGCAATGTTTCAGCAAAAAATATTGAATTAATTCCTAAACACGATATTAAAATTGTTAAGGGAACTGTTGCGGAAATTTGCAAATTGCCGCGCACTGAAGATTTTATTCACGCGCAAATTGAAGATTTTAAAAATGTTTTATCAGCCGCCGACAGATTACGCGAAAGTTCTTGCCCGAATCTTTTAAGCCTTGAATTTTTAAACGCGAAGGTTGACAGTGAAGATTTTGCAAGCAAATTAAATGTTCGTGAAGGTGTTTCGCCGTTGGAACATTTTGTAGATTTTTACGAGTATTCCACTAAAGAAAAAATGCCGCCCGCTTATCGTGACGCGATGGAAAAATTTATTTCATCAATCAGACAATAAAAAATCTGCGAATACGAAATTACCAATTTTCATACCGCGTTCAGTCAAAAAAATTTTATCGCCGTCAACTTTCAGCAACCCTAAGCGTAAATTTTTTTCAATGACTTTACCATAAACTTCAAAAATATTTTTACCGAATCGCTGATAAAAATTTTTAGCATCAATACCCGCCGTCATACGTAAGCCCAAAAAACAAAATTCTTCCATAGCCGCGTTGGTCGTGACAACTTCCTCAACTTGAGAAACGTCACAACCTGCGCGGATTTTTTTTATATATTCGGCGACATTTGAAATATTTGAAGTCCTAAAATTTCCGTCGTATGAATGCGCTCCCGCTCCAAATCCAAAATATTTTTCGCCAGTCCAATAACCGGTGTTGTGCCGACTTTCATAACCATTTTTCGCAAAATTGCTGACTTCATAGCGTTTATAACCAAACTTCGGTAAAGTCTCCGTTATGTAGTCGTACATATCGCCGCAAATTTTTTCGTCCGGCAAATTCAGTTTACCGACTTCATTAAGTTGAAAAAATTTTGTATTCGGCTCAACTTCCAAGCCGTAAATCGAAATGTGATTTACATTTAAATTTTTAGCAATTTCAATGTCAAATTTCACATCATTAAGAGTTTGATTCGGCAGACCATACATTAAATCGACGCTGATATTTTCAAAAATTTTCCGCGCAGTTTTTACCGTTTCAATCGCAATTTTAGAATCATGAATCCTGCCGAGAATTTTTAAAAGTTTATCATTAAAACTTTGTACTCCTAAACTTATTCGATTAAAACCAATTTTGCGAAGTCCGCTCAAATATTTTTCATCAACAGTTCCGGGATTAGCCTCAATCGTAATTTCGCAATTTTTTTCTACTTGAAAATTTTTTTGAATCTCATTAAAAATTTTTTCAATCTGATTAATCGTCAAAATTGTTGGAGTTCCTCCGCCAAAGTAGATTGAGTGAAGAGTTAAGAGTGAAGAGTTAAGAGTTTTTATAAGTGCGTCAACGTAATTTTCGCGCTCATCCGCAGTTGAAACTTTTGAATTAAATGCGCAGTAATTACACTTCGCCGCGCAAAACGGAATATGTATATAAATTTGTGCAGTCACAATAAAGCTAACCTTCTTGAAGGAAAAATTTTTCATACGGCGAATTTTTACCGAAATTAAATCACAAGCACGGTTAGGAGTCAACAAATGGCACGGCAAAATATTTTCGGAACGGTTTTTGGCGTCGAAGCGGGAATGATGCAAATAGCAGTTTTTCCAAATATCAGCAAGCGGCGCAGCGGTGAGATTGTTGACCGCATTTTTAATTTTTATCGCAACAAAGATGTTCGGCTTGTAATGCCTGCGACTGAGGCGCGTCAATTTCGTAAAGAAGAATACGGATTGCCGTGCGTCGAAAGAGTTCATATTGATATGGCGTTGTCGATAGGTGGCGACGGAACTTTAATAGGAGTTTGCAGGCGTTTTCGTGAGCAAGGAGTACCGGTTTGCGGAATTAATCTTGGGACGTTGGGATTTTTAGCTGACATTGAACCGCGTGAACTTGAAAGCCGATTGGCAAAAATTCTTGTCGGCGAATACATTGTTGAAAATCGTCTGTTGCTTAGCGGATTTACATCAAATGAACTTGGCGAAAGATTTTTGGGCAATGCGATTAATGACGTGGTAATTTCAAAAGGCGACTCAAGACGTATGCTGAGAATGGAAATTTATGTGAACGATACGCATTTGACTGACTGTAAAGCTGACGGGTTAATTGTTTCCAGTCCTACGGGTTCGACGGCGTATTCGTTAAGTGCAGGAGGTCCGATTCTCAATCCAAATATTCGTGCGCTGATTATAATTCCGATTTGCCCTCATACTTTCCAAATGCGTCCGTTGGTTGTGAGTGAAGATGACGAAGTTAAAATTAAAATTGCCGCAAATTCAGATTTAGTTGTAACTCTTGACGGACAGGAAATTTTTAAATTGCCGCCGAGTGATGAAGTTATTGTGCGTAAATCTAGGACAACCGCGCAGATTGTCAAATTTGCCGATAAAAATTATTATGACGTATTGAAGGCAAAACTTTGGGGTACCGGCGGCGATTGGCACTGAATTAATTAAGAATGTGTAATAAAAAAATTTTTCTCGCATAAGTCGGGAATTTTTTATTGCAAAAATTCAAGTTACAGCTTAAAATAATTAAAAATTTCTCTGTAATGGGGGCGGTAAAATGTCCGGTTCAATCACGAAAAAATTATTTATGGCGTTCGGTCTATTGTTCGTGATGTTTGCGGGGTTTGGTGCGTTTGTGCTTTATTCTTTCGGAAATGTCGGCACTGAAAATGAAAATGTCGGCGATTGGGTAGAATCTCACGTGGTAGTTTCCGAAGTCAACGATAAAATAGACAACACTCAACGCGCAATTCTAATGAGGATTATCACTAACGGTACGCAAGACGAATCGCGTTGGCAGTCGACGCTTGCAAGTCGTATGAATGAAGTTGATACCGCCTTTAAACGCTATGAAGATAATTTAAACAGTTTTAGTTATGAAGATGAGGCTGAAAGACAAAGTGATTTAGAAATTTTGCAAAACGAATTAAAACTTTGGGCAGATTACAAGGTGCAGATTAATAAAATTGAATCGCTCTTGAAATCGTCTGATGTTGCCGGAGTCAATATGGTATTGCGCGGAGATTTATCAAAAAGTTTTGAGGCTATTGAATATGCAATGAAAAAAGATATGGAAAGTTGCAGTCAAGGGCTTTATGAGGCAACTGGTTCAGCAGGAAAAGTTTTTGAACAGCTTGTAGGGCGCGTACATATGAGCGGCGCGGGGCTTATTGTAGTTTTAATTGTCGGCGCGGTTATAATAGGTGCACTGGCAAAAAATATTAATCGTTCGGTAAATCAAATTCAATCTGTCACTGAAATTGCCGCTAAAGGTGATCTTTCAAAAGAAATTATCAGTGATTCTGATGATGAATTTGGACAAATCGCGCAACAGTTCAACGCCGTTATAAAACACGTTCGCAACGTAATTAAAAATGTGCAGGAGACGGCTAATAATGTTTCTAAAGATGCCGCTGAATTGAATGATAATTTTGCGAAGTCCGCGCAGAGTCTTGAAAGTGTTGCAATGTCCGTTGCTACCGTAACTGATACGACGTTAAGGCAACAGGAAAATTTAGTTGAGACAAAAACGCATGTTAAGGCAATGGAAGGCGACGTTGACAAAGCAGTTTCAGCAATGAAAAGCGGTCTTGAGAGTGTTCAAAGTACGGCAAAACACGCGACGCGCGGAAGTGAACTTGCTGACGAGACGGTTAAGCAGATGAATGACATTGCAAAGGCAGTGGAAAATTCTGCAAAAATTGTTCGTGAACTCGGTGAAAATTCTAAGGAAATCGGATCAATCGTCGAAGCCATTTCCGCTATTGCTGAACAAACAAACTTGCTTGCACTTAATGCTGCGATTGAGGCGGCAAGAGCGGGTGAACATGGTCGCGGGTTTGCTGTTGTATCGGAGGAAGTCAGGAAACTTGCCGAAGAATCTAAAAACGCCGTTGAAAAAATTGGCGCGATAATACAGACAATTCAAGTTACGACAGAAAATGCCGTTCAAGCTATGGAGTCGGGGCGCAGTCGCGTTGAAGAAGGACGCAGTAACGTTGAACTTACGGGACAGTCTTTCCAAGAAATTGTAGCGATGATTCGTACTGCTGAAACAAATTCCTTGACTGTTATGCAGACGATTAACAATTTGCTTGAACCCATGAAAAATATTGTGGAGCGTGCAGAACAGGCGGCGGATTTATCGGACGAAGTCGTTAAGGAAGTAGAATCAATTTCCATTGCGACGGCGGAACAGGCGGGAAGTGTTATGACAATTTCTGAAAACAGTCAAGCACTTACTGATTTATCCAACGGCTTGAAAGATGTTGTACACGAATTTAGATTGAATTAAGAATAATGCGTAATTAGGAATGCGTAATGCGTAATTAATCTTTGTAAAATCGCAGTTGCCGTCATTTCTTTTGCGCCAAAGAAAAGTAGTTTAATATATAAAAATTTTTTTGCGCTAAAAAGAAAAAGTACATTTAATAAAAAAATTTTTTACATCAAAAAAGGGTACGGCGGAAATTTCCACGATACCCTTTTAAATTTCGTTAAGATAATTTACAATTTACAATTCAGCCCACTCAAAAGGTCCGAGCGTCGCGATACCGGAGCGGCAAAATTCGCGGACAGTATAATAGTGCACATTATTCATCATCATAGGATAATAGGCTTGCGCGGGATGCCAAAAATCCATAATCAATTTATCGCCCCACTTATGCGCCAACTTCGATCCCTTAACCAGTTCATCTCTATAAAAAACAAAATCACGTTTACGTTTAGTTTTTGCATCTTCAGGAGGAGTGCCAACCAAAAATCTGAAAACACCGCAACATAAAATTACGTCAGGGTTAATAAGTTCAATTTGTTTGCGCAATTCGGTAGCATCTTCTTGAGCAAATTTTTTTACTAAGTCAAGTTGAGGAACTTTTTGCCCGTCGCTTTTTTTAATATTTACAATAGAAATAGCACGAATCAAATCGTTTTTCTGATCCATGATAGGTTTTTTCACGTAAGGCACAGGGTCAAAAAATGAATCATAGACCGCCTGCACCCATACGGCAAACTTAAACATCAACTTTGTAAAGCAACCTTTTTTGTTCCACTCTTCAGCTAAATCATGCCCTTCAGGAAATTTTTCAAGATCATCATAGCCGCCGGCTTCCGGCATAATGAAACAAATTTTCGGCTCTTGAATCGCCCATTTATCGGGATTTACAATGCCGTCACGAACAAATTTTCCGTAGGGAGGCTCATGTTTCATCCCATACGGATCAGCGGCAGAAAGCTTTTTTGCATGCTTTTCCGCCCACTTATCAAAAAGTTTTTCCAATTTTGGCGGTTGATAGCCCATTTTAACCCGTTACTGAAAACTTTTAAAGTTGTCAAATTTTATAAAATAAAATTCTATCAGTAACGTTTTCACCTCCTCATAATTTTTTACGTAAAATTACAAAATTCTTGAAACATTTTACAAGCGAATTTTCGCACAATTTTAATATATCGTCAAGGATTTTTTAATTCAAAGAAGGTTTTTGAAATCTGTTGCTTACAAATAAAAATTTTTATTCTGAGGTAAGAAAGTCTAAAACATTTGTAACCTTAATGCCGTCGTCAGAATTCGTAGCATTTTCGTCCGACGTTATAACCCAACGCGCAAATAAATTTTTTATCGCCCTCAAAGGTGTATATGCTGCGTCTTGAGCTTCTTCACTCTCAAGATTTTTGGCGGTTTTAATGTAAATTTTATCGCCCAAATCACTGCGTTCAATTTGAAAAACTGTCGACTTGCCTACGCGAAAAATTGTGCAACCGACTTCAAGCCGCAAAATTTCAAGATAAACCAGACATTCTAAAATTTCATTAGTCAAAATTTGTTCGCCAATCATCAAAGTTTGATAGCCTAAGTCCACCGGAAAATATTTTGCCATACGCGGAATAGGCATACCGTCGCGCAAATCAATTACCGGCACTGCGTAGAAAAGATACGCCTTGCGCAATCTTTCAATGTAACTTTCAATCGTCGTAACTTTCGGCGGGCGTTCCTCAAACAATTTCCGCAAACTTGTAAAAGAATTGACTGCCCCAAACTGCGCGAAAATTTTTTTCGTCAAGTTAATCAAAAGATCGTAATCAGTCATACCTACGCCGCCTAAAACGTCCGACATTAAAGACGCCGAAAAATTGCTTAAAATCGTCGAAGTCAACGCAGATTCATTGGCGCGCATTTGTACAGCGGCTGGCATTCCTCCGACTTTCAAATAAACTTCCAGACGTTCCTTTAACGTAACTTCTTCTGAAAATTTGTAGAAAATTTGAAACTCCTGAAAAGACAGCGGCAGGACGTTTAAAAATATCGGCGGCGGGTCAAAAAATTCTTCAATATCTTCTATCGGAATTTCTATCGAACTTGTTATGTAAATGTCCGCACCAAAAATATTTTTCACGCCCGAAACTACCATTTGCCAATTCGGTATTCGCGCAGGTTCATCAATCAACAAATACGTTTTGCCTTGATCGGCAATTTGTGCGGAGATTAAGTCAAAAAATTCTTCCGCGTCAATCAGCGTCCGAAATGTCAACGCGTCTAAGTCAATCCTTACAATATTTTCCCGTTTTACGCCGCTTAACAACAAACTTTGCGCAAACATATCAAGAATAGAAGTCTTACCGACGCCGCGTGCTCCCACCAAAATTTTTACTTCGTCGCGGTCAAGCAATCTGTTCAACCGATTTATGTACAGCGGACGATGTATCAAACTCAATTTAATCATCTCCGAAAAAAATCAACTGTAAATTATTTTACATTAATTCGCAGTCGAAGTAAACGAAATTTTATAAAATCACTTTTCTTCAAAATTTATATGTAAGCTGTTTTAAAGCGTGTTAATAATTACAAGCCTTTTAAATTTTTTAATTGAACCTATATTTTAGAATGAAAAATTTTAATGACATAGTGAAATTTTAAAAGAAATAAAAAATCGCCGCCCTAAGACGACGATTGAGATTTAGATTTAAAAATTTATGTCAGCCGATAATGGCAAGTGATTCGTGAGCCTTGACGCTTTGACCAGCCGCGACGTTGAACTTTTTAATTGTGCCGTCAGTGTCAGCGGTAATTTCATTTTGCATTTTCATAGCCTCAAGAATCAAGATAACCTCACCGGCTTTAACTGCTTGACCTTCGTTGGCAACGAGTTTGATAATTTTGCCGGGCATAGGTGCATCGATAGAATGTTCGCCCGCGCCTGCGGTTGCCTTAGCTACAGGAGCAGGAGTCGCCGCTTTCGGAGCAGGTGCAGGAGCGGTAGGAGCAGCCTTTGGTGCAGATGCTACGGGGGCTGAACCTGCCGCCTTAACTTCTTCGACTTCAACTTCATATTTCGTCCCGTTTACCGTGACGTTAAATTTTTTTGTCGCCATTAATTTATCCTCCTAAAAAATTTTATTTATCGCGGAATTTGGACGCCAACGCCCAATTTTCATTGCGTTTAATCTCGACGGCTTTAACAGTGAATGTCTTACCGATAATTTCTTGAATAGCCGCCGTTATAGCCGCGATAATTTCGGGTTTAATATTTTCAGCCATATTTAATTCCCCCAATTAATTCTAAATTCTTAATTCTTAATTGAATTAAAGCGGGATATTACCATGTTTCTTTGAAGGACCGACTTCACGTTTGCTGGCAAGTGCATTTAACGCCGTGATAATCAACGGACGTGTTTCCTTCGGCTCAATAACCATATCTGCATAACCGCGTTCAGCCGCCTTGTAAGGTGTCGCAAATTCTTCAACGTATTCAGCAGTTTTTTGTTCCTTGTCGGGGTCTTTGCGGAAAATTATATTCGCCGCGCCCGCAGGTCCCATAACTGCAATTTCAGCACTTGGCCATGCCATAACTTGATCCGCGCCGAGTTCACGACAGCACATCGCTATATAACTTCCGCCGTAAGCTTTGCGCGTGATAACAGTAACTTTCGGAACCGTCGCTTCACTGTAAGCATAAAGCATTTTCGCACCGTGACGAATAATCCCGTTATATTCTTGGTCAACGCCCGGCAAAAATCCCGGTACGTCTACCAAATTCACAAGCGGAATATTAAACGCGTCACAAAAACGAATAAACCTTGACGATTTATCAGACGCATCAACGTCAAGACATCCCGCCATAACCGCAGGCTGATTCGCGATAATGCCAACCGTCCGCCCGTCAAAACGCGCAAAACAAGTTATAATATTCGTCGCAAAATATTTATGGACTTCGTAAAATTCGCCGTTGTCAACAATCGCGCTGATAACGTCTTTCATATCATAAGGCGCATTTGGATTGTCAGGAATCAAAGTATTGAGCGATTCTTCCATACGGTCGGGATCGTCGCCTTTCTTCACAATAGGCGGGTCTTCCAAATTGTTGCTCGGCAGAAAACTAAGCAGATAACGAATTTGGTCGATACAATCCTGTTCATTTTCCGCCGCGAAATGTGCAACGCCGCTGCGCGTGTTATGAGTCATTGCGCCGCCCAATTCTTCTGCCGTGACTTCCTCCGCCGTAACAGATTTGATAACCGCAGGACCTGTGATAAACATTTGGCTGGTATTCTTAACCATATAAATAAAATCTGTTATCGCAGGTGAGTAAACCGCTCCGCCCGCGCAGGGTCCCATAATTACGGAAATTTGCGGAATAACTCCGGAAGCCGCAGTATTACGATAGAAAATTCCAGCGTAACCTGATAAAGCGTCAACTGCCTCTTGAATACGTGCGCCGCCCGAATCATTAATGCCAATAAGCGGTGCTCCCATTTTCATTGCCGCATCCATAACTTTCCAAATTTTATGTGCGTGTTTTTCGCCTAAGCTGCCGCCCTCAACCGTAAAATCCTGCGCGAAGGCATAGACAAGCCGTCCGTCAACAGTGCCGTAACCCGTGACAACACCTTCGCCCGGCAATTCTTTTTTATCCTGCCCAAAATTTGTGCAACGGTGCTTTACAAACATATCGAGTTCAACGAAAGTACCTTCGTCGAAAAACATATCAATACGTTCACGCGCCGTAAGTTTGCCCTTGCCGTGTTGTGCATCTATACGTTTTTGTCCGCCGCCTTGAAGAATTTTTTCCTTCTTGGCGTGCATTAATTCAATTTTTTCTTGAACTGTCGCCAATTAAAAATCACTCCTTTTTACTCGACAAACTTTCTTTCCATTTGTTATATTGTTGGCGCATACAAGTTCCGCAAGGACGATAACCCGCCGCAATTGCTGTTTCCTCATCTTTAAAGAAAACTCTGTAATTAGCGTAGGTATCTCCCTGTTTGAGTGCGCGAAGAGCCGCAGAACAATCTAAACGTTCGTAAACTTTATTTCTACGATTTCCGCCTAAAGTTCCCTTTTCGTCACTCAAATAAATTTTCCCGTCCGCGCCGAGCAATTTATATTTTTTATTTGGAGTTTCGTCCATATTAATCGCGTTGACAAAGTTCCAACAAAACGCCGTGAGTTGCTTTGGGGTGAATGAAAGCTATCATCGCGCCGCCTGCACCTTTACGCGGTTTTTCGTCGATAAGTTTAACGCCTTTTTCTTTAAGGTCAGCAAGTGCCGCCTCAAGATTATCAACGCGCAATGCAATATGTTGAATGCCGCCGCGTCCGCCGTTTTTCTCGATAAATTTTTCAATCGGACTGCCCGCTTCACTCGCTACAAGCAATTCAATTTCGCCGTGCTGTTTGTCGGAAGTTGTGGGATAAAATGCCGTCGTAACCTTTTGCTCGGCTACGGTTTCTTCGCCTGTGCATTCCAAGCCCAACAATTTCCAAAATTCGCCGTCCGCTAAATCAGTTGACGCTATACCGATATGGTCAACGCCTAAAACTTTAAACATACCTAAGCCCTCCAATTATTATATCTTCCTGAAAACTTGTACACGCTCGCCAACTGAAATTTTCTCAAGCGGTGCGGGAGTTTCTAATTTTTCTCCGAATACCATTTGCGCAACTAAATCCCAACTGCCGGGTACATTGAAGATTTTCTTAATGTCTTCGTCAATCAGCATGTTGTAGTGTTGAATGTTGACACCAAGCCCTAAATCCTCAAGAGCCGTCCAAATTGCAAATTGTAACATACCGTTAGCTTGCGCCGCCCATATTGGAAAACTCTCCGCATAAGTCGGGAATTTCTTTTGCATTTCGTAAATTGTGTCGCTTTCTTCATAGAAAAGAATTGTACCGTAACCCGCCGTGAAACCGTCAAGTTTTTTCTTGGTAGGCGCGAACTTGTCGGCAGGGACAATTTTTTTCAACGCACTTTCGGTAATTTCCCAAACATTTTCGTGATGTTCTTTCATAGCCACGATAACCCGCGCAGATTGCATATTAAACGGCGAGGGAACGTCCTTTGTCATGCGCTCAATCACAGCCATAATTTCAGTTTCAAGCACGGGAATATTTTTTCCCAACGCGTAAATACTGCGGCGATTTTTGACTGCCTCTGTAAAACTTCTCATTTAAAATCCTCCTAAAAATTACTTATGCATGTCACCGGTTTTGAGGAAACGTGAATGGAAACTCAACGCCTCATCAATTAAATGCGGAGTATTTGCCTTTTTAGTAGCGGCAAGGGCGCGTTCGTAATAATCAAGCAAAATCGGTTTGTAATCGGGATGTGCACATTTGTTGATAATTTCCAATGCACGACTGCGCGGCTCTTTACCACGTAAATCAGCAATACCCTGCTCCGTAATGATAATGTCAACGTCATGCTCGGTATGGTCGATATGTGAACACATAGGCACAACGCTTGAAATTTTTCCGCCCTTAGCAACTGAAGGCGTGTAGAAAATCGTCAAGTAAGCATTACGCGCAAAATCTCCACTGCCGCCAATGCCATTCATCATTTTTGAACCGGCTACGTGAGTTGAATTAATGTTGCCGTAAATGTCAACTTCCAACGCCGTATTCATCGCGATAACTCCGAGACGGCGGACAACTTCAGGCGAATTGGAAATTTCTTCAGGACGAAGTAAAATATATTTGCGGTACTTGTCAATGTCTTTATAAAATCTGTCCATACCTGCAGGCGACGGAGAAAAGGCTGTACCCGACGCTATACGCAACTTTCCCGCGTCAATAAGATCAAGCATAGCGTCTTGAATAACTTCAGTATAAACTACCAAGTCCGTGTAATCTGATTCGACAAAACCTTCAAGCACCGCATTGGCAACGTTGCCGACACCGGATTGGAGCGGCAAAAGATTTTTCGGCATACGTCCCGCTTTAATTTCTTCGTGCAAAAGTTCAATCGTAAACTTCGCCATCTTCTTAGAATTTTCATCAATCGGCGAAAGGTCGCGGGTATGGTCTTTCACGTCGCAAGGAACAATGAATTTAATTTTGTCGGGCGTGCAGGGAATGTAAGTCGTACCGATTTTGTCATCAGCCTTGACGAGAGGAATTGGCAAGCGATTAGGCGGATCAAGCGGTATGTAAACGTCGTGGATACCTTCCAACGCCAAAGGTTGAGTGGTGTTGACCTCGACAATAACAATATCGGCACTTTGCACATAACTTGCCGCGTTGCCGAGTGAAGTCGTAGGAATTAAATTTCCTTCTTCGGTAATGGCGCAAACTTCGACAACTGCCGCATCAATCTTGCCCAAATAACCTACGCGTGACAACTGCGCGGACTCTGATAAATGAAGGTCAAGATAATTAACAGTGCCGTCATTAATTTCAGGACGAAGTTTAGCATCCGTCTGATAGGGCAGACGTTGCTTAATGCCCTTGACTTCAGCAAGTACACCGTCAAGCTCCGGACCGGTTGAAGCTCCCGTCCAAATGTTGACGGTAAACGGTTCTTTCTTCATACGTTCGGCAAGTGCCATCGGAATTGCTTTCGGATAACCCGACGCCGTAAAACCGCTGCAAGCTAAAGTCATATTCGGCTTAATCCAATTTGCAACTTCCTCCGCCGTTACGATTTTGCTTTGTAAATCTTTATTCCGCACTCGGTCAGTAATATCAATCATAAATTGTCCTCCTTCAAAAATAATCATAATCACGAAAATTTTTCTATTAAATATTAACACTTACAAAATTTTCCGTCAACCAAATTACCTGCAACTGCGGAAAAACTTTTTTATGCTTAATGCTGAATTATAATGTGGAATAATTTTTGGATATAAATAAAAAAAGCTCCTTCCAATTAATATACTCGGAAAGTGCTTTTTATATCAAATTTTTTCTTTTAAAAATTCGTTTAATGTAATAATTTACACGCTGATAAATTTAAATTTCATTAGTTTTCCAAAAGCCGTTGCCTTCAAGTTTTAATTCGGTGTCGTGAACTTGGTACAAAGTTGAACGATGTCCCACGCTGATGATTGTTGAATTTGGCAAAATTTTTTTCAAAAGTTCGTACATTTCAATTTCACGCGGCTCATCCAATGCGCTGGTCGCCTCGTCCAAAAAAATATAATCAGGTTTTTGCAAAATTACTCTGGCAAAAGCTAAACGTTGCTGTTCACCGCCTGATAAAATTCTGCTCCAATCGTCCGAAACATTTAATTTTTCGACTAAATTCGGTAAATCGGCAAGTTTTAAAGCTTCAACTAATTTTTCGTCTGAAGGAGAATCTTTTTCGGCGGCAGGATAAATCAAAGCTCTTCGCAAAGTTCCAAGCGGCAAGTACGGTTTTTGAGGTAAAAACATAACCTGCGCGTCTTTCGGCAGAGAAATTTTTCCATTTGCATAAGCCCAAATTCCAGCTAAAGTTCGCAACAAAGTAGATTTTCCGCAACCCGACACTCCTGTTACCAAAAGAGATTTTGCATTTTCAAGATTTAATGAAAGTTTATTTAAAAGTTCGCGTCCAGTCGGCAAAGAAATATTTAAATCAGAAATTTTTAAATTGTCGTCTACAGCTTTTTCTACGTGACTTTCGATTTTTTGAACACTTTCAACGTGATCTGTAAATCCGGCCAAACGATGAATAACCGCCGCCAAACTTGCAATAGTCGCATAAGAATCAATGAAAAAACTCATAGCGTCCTGAACCCTACCGAACGCCGAAATAGTTTGCATAAGTCCGCCGAGTTGCATTTCTTTAGCAAAATATTTCGGAGCGGCAAGAATTATCGGAACAATAACCGCCAACTGCGCATAACCGTTAATGTAAAAATTTAAATGTTTCGTCTTAGTCATAAGTTTGCGGAAATTTTTTATAACATCGGAGAATTTCCAAGAAAAATTTTCAAGCTCCGATTTTTCTCCGCGATAAAAAGCAATACTTTCAGCATTTTCACGGACGCGCATCATTGCGAAACGAAAATCAGCTTCATAACGTTGCTGATTAAATTCAAGCCCGATTAATTTTTTACCGACTAAATGAACCAAAAAAGTTCCGACACCCGAATAAACTATCGTGAACCAAAACATATAGCCGTAAATTACAATTTCATTGCCGCCGAAATTAAAAGTAAATGCGCCTGACAATTCCCACAAAACAAAACTGAAAGCTACCAAAGTTACCGACTGCCGCAAAAATCCTACGATTAATTGTAAAGTTAAACTTACAAACTGAGAAATGTCCTCAGAAATACGCTGGTCTGGATTGTCCGTCGAATCTTGAAGTTTATAATAAGTTTGATTTTTCATCCACGAATCTAAATAATTATTCGTCATCCATGTCCGCCAACGAATTTGCAAAAGTTGCCGAAGATAAATTGCATAAACGGCAATGCAAATGTACAAAAAAGCCAAGCCGGTAAATTGTCCGATGAGCGGCAAAAATAATTCTTCTTGATATTCTTGAAGTGCGTTATAAAATTCATTGTACCAAGTGTTGAGTTTGACTAAAAGTCCCACGCAGGCAAAGTTTAACGCTATGACTACGGCTAAAAGTCCGCGTGCCTTCCATTTTTCTTCTGAAGACCAATAGCCTTTGAACAAATTCCAAAAGCCGCGAAATAAATTTCTATTTTCCAAAAAAATATTTCCCCCTTTTCGCTGGAAGTGTTATAATAAATTTTAAAAAAGATTGTAGCACAAAATTCACGTTGGGGGAAATTTTCATGAAAAAAATTTTAATTGTGGATGACATGATGGTTTCGCTGATGATGACGGAAAATATGCTCGCCGACCATTATCAAACATTTTGCGCGTCGAGTGGCGAAGAGGCAATGAAAGTTTACCGTCAAGAGTTGCCGGATATGGTTTTGTCAGATTTGCGTATGCCGGGCATGAGCGGTTACGAATTGCAAACACAGTTGCAGGAAGAATATCACGAAGTCATACCGTTTATGTTTATGACGGCGGATCATGACGAAGAGACCGAAAGTAAAGGTTTTGACAACGGCGCGATGGATTTTATACGCAAGCCGTTTCGTCCGGATGTTTTACTTCGTCGCGTCGATAACATTTTGCAGACGGTTGAACAGATTAAGGGATTGAAAAAAAATGCGTCGACGGATCAACTTACGGGACTTTTGAATAAAGTTTCTTCGCAAATTGAGCTTAGCAAAATGTGTAAAAAATCTCTCGGCGCGTTGATGATGATTGACTTGGACAGTTTTAAGTTAGTCAACGATATTCACGGTCACGCAATGGGCGATCAAGTTTTGGTGAACTTCTCAGATATTTTAAGGTCGGCAGTGCGTCCCACAGATATTTTAGGTCGTATGGGCGGAGATGAATTTGTAGCATTTTGTCAAGGCATTCACGACGAACAGGCTATTGCGGCGAAGTCGAAATTTATCAATGAGCGCATAGTTGATATGGCAAAAAAATTGATGGGCGAAGATATGAATATACCTTTGGGCGCGTCAATCGGTTGTGCCTTTGTGCCGATGAGCGGTACAGATTTTGCGGAACTTTATCAAAAGGCTGACAAGGCACTTTACGGTGTTAAGCAAAACGGTAAGCATGGCTACGGAATTTTCAATGAACACGAGGGCGAAGAAGAAGCCGAATCTAACGAACTTGCAAACATTGAACAAATTGAAATGATTTTGAATGAGCGCGGCGTTGACAATAAAGCCTTTGTGTTACCGTTTGAAAGTTTCCGTACCGTCTACAGATTTTTGAAACGTACACGCGGCGTTTACAGCAAAATGACTTGCCTTTTGGTATTTTCGCTTGTGCGTCACAAAGAAGGCGGAACAGGCAATCTTAAAGAGGCGGCGGAACAATTTATGACAGTTCTCCATGAAACATTTAGGGTTGGCGACGCCGTAACTCAAAACGGTAACAATCAATTTTTCGTATTGTTGACGAACACCGATGCTTATCGGCATGTAAACAGCGCAGTTCAGCGCATTTCGGACGCTTGGGACAGGACGGAAGCCTGCGCGTACTTCACTTTCAATTATGAGTGGAAAGTTTTGGACAGCTAAAGGAAGTGATAAAAATGTTGAATGAGGCTTTAAATCGCGATTATGAAATTATTGGAGGAGAAAAAATTATGTCACCGTCTGCCGGAGCTTACCATAACAGTGTTATGGGCGGGCTTTATATTCGCATGGGGCTTTATCTTCAAACTCGTCACAACGGCTATATTTTTACCGACAGTATGGATGTTAATTTGCCGGACGGAAATCTTTTTAAGCCGGATTTAACTGTAGTGAAAATTGAAAATGCCACTATAATTAATTGGCAACGCGGAATTTACGGTGTACCCGATATGGTCGTTGAAGTTCTTTCAAAGTCCACGAAAAAGAAAGACGAAGGCGTTAAGAAAGATATTTACGAAAAAAACGGCGTTAAGGAATATTGGATCGTTGATCCTTGGGCTAAAGGTGTTAGAGTTTACATTTTGCGCGACGGAAAATATGAATTGGACGATGAATATTTTAAATACGACGCGGACGAATTTGAAATGCTTGACGAAGAAGAAAAAGCCGCCGTTAAATCGGAAATTAAAGTTTCAATTTTCGATGATTTATTTGTTAAGGTTGACGATATTTTTTCTTGGGGCTACGATATTTAGGAGGAATTAATTTTGAACGCGCCAAAAATTTCTGTGCTTATCCCAATGTACAACCGCAAACATTACATTGCAGATTGCGTCAACAGCGTTTTGAATCAGACTTTTCAGGATTTTGAGATTATTATCCGCGATGACTGCTCTACGGATGGTGTTTTTGAATTTGTACAGGAAAAATATTCCAATGAAATTTCCTCCGGCAAGGTTAAACTTTTCCGCAATGAAGAAAATTTTGGTGAAGGAAAGACAACCAACAAATTGATATTGGATGCAACGGGGGAATATTTTACCTTCCTCCACAACGACGATATGTATTTGCCGCACGCTCTCCAACATCTTTATGAAGTTGCCGAAAATACCAATGCAGACGTTGTACACAGCACAATTTTTTTGTCTGTTCCCGACACGGCTAAATTTGGTGGACAGATAGATTATACAATTACCGCAAATGACCGGCATCAAGTCAACGAGGTTACGGTTATGTCGGACGACCCGCTTTTAAGATTTAAAGAATGGACTGAATTGGGAACTTTTCACGATATTCAATACAATATTTTTCGACGCAAATTTATTTTGGATAATGAAATTTTTCACGACGAATATGAGGCAGAATCGCTTTTCTTTACTTTGTGGTGGATTATGATGGCTAAAATTTTTGTGAAAACGCCGCTTGCTTGTTATATTCGCCGTAACACGCCGGATTCGCAATCAGGTGAAAAAATTTTTTCTGCCGCACAGATTGAGAAATTTATTTCTGCTAAAATTGAACTCTCACGACAGATAGACAGACTTTTCCATAAAGTAAAATTTTTTCGTGACAATGAACAGATTCAGTATATTGTAAAGTCGCGTATATTTGTGATTCGCGATAATGTTTTCATTTATGGAAGAAAAACTTATGCCGATGGAATTACTCCGGAACTTCAACACGCCGTAGAGACTGCTTTCAAAAAATATTTTGGAGACGATTATTTTTATCCCGCATTACTTTTCAACTGGGCGCATGTAATTCCGTATAACAGGCGCGTTGACCAAATTGTTATGCCTACCCCCCCCCCGTCTCACGCAACAGTTGATTCTTAACGCAGCTTGATTAAATTGACAAAGGAGATAATATTTTGGACGCACCTAAAATTTCTGTGCTGATTCCGATGTATAATCGCAAACATTACATTGCAGATTGCGTCAACAGCGCATTAAATCAGACCTTCACAGATTTTGAAATTATAATCCGCGATGACGGCTCGACGGACGGTGTATTTGAATTTGTGCAGAAAAAATATTCCAATGAAATTTCCTCCGGTAAAATTAAGCTTTTCCGCAATAAAAAAAATTTAGGGGAAGTGTTAAACGTTAGTCGACTTTTGCGAGACGCGACCGGAAAATATCTGACGGTTTTGCATTGCGATGATATGTATGTGCCGCAAACTTTGGAGATACTTTTTAATGCCGCTGAAAAATTTAATGCAGACGTTGTACACAGCACAAATTTTTTAACTTCCCCCAATGACGGCGTGATTGCTGAAGGTACTCACCTTAAAAAAATTTCTAAAGATCGTCATAATGTCAAGACGGCTGAAATTATTTCTGCAGACCTGCGCGAAAGATTTAACGAATGGCTTAACGGCGGCACTTTTCAAGATTTGCAGTATAATATTTTTCGGCGGCAGTTTATCATTGATAACAAAATTTTTTTCTACAATTTGTGTTGCGAAAGTTTGCTGTTTACGCTGATATGGATTTTGCGGGCTAAAACTTTTGTGAAAATACCTGAAATAATTTATATTCAACGTAATGCGCCCGATTCGCAAACTAATGACAGTAATTCTGCGATTTACAAATTTGAAAATTCTATTCCGCTGAGATTGGAACTTTTCCGCAGTATTGACAAATTTATTTCGGAGTGCGACTTCCTGAAAAATGACGCGGAACTTTGCTACTTGGCTAAGACCAAAATGTTTATGACGCATGAAAATTTGAATAACGTTGAAAATAATCTGCGCGGAAATACGGATTACGTCAAACTTTACGGCACGATTGAGGACGCCTTCAGAAAATATTTTGGGGCTGATGCGGTTTATTTGGCGTTGCTTTTTCATTGGGCGCACCTTATGCAGTTTAATAAAAATCAAGTCGATTCGCTACTGCAGGATTGTTTGAAAGTTTTACGAAGAGATATTTAAAGGAGGAGAAAAATTTTAATGCCGAAAGTTAAAGTGGAACTTGGCGCAAATAGTTATGATATTTTTATTGGCGCAAAAATTCTTGACGGCGTAGGAAAATTTATTGCCGAATCAAAATTTACGCAAAAAGTTTTAATCGTAACGGACAGCAACGTTGAGAAATTTTTGGACAGCTTGACGGATTCACTTAAAGCTTATGAAATTAATTTTGAAGTGGCGGTAATTCCTGCGGGAGAAACTTCAAAAAATCTGCGCGAAACCGAAAAAATTTATACGCGAGCCATTGAGATTGGATTGGACAGGAAGTCGCCGATAATCGCATTTGGCGGCGGCGTAGTCGGAGATTTAGCGGGATTTGTCGCGGCAACTTATTTGCGCGGAGTGCCTTTTATTCAAGTGCCGACAACTTTGTTATCGCAAGTCGATTCAAGTGTTGGCGGAAAGACTGCCGTAAATCATGAACTCGGTAAAAATTTAATCGGCGCATTTTATCAACCTAAGGCAGTTTTTATCGACTTGGAGACTTTAAAAACTTTGCCAGACCGCGAAATTAAATGCGGACTCGGTGAAGTCGTCAAATACGGCATTATCAGCGACGAAAAATTTTTTGAATACCTTGAACTAAACGCTGAAAAAATTCTCAATCGCGACGTTGAAGTTTTGACGCAGATTATTAAACGTTCCTGCGAAATTAAAGCCGAAGTTGTAAGCTTGGACGAAAAAGAATCAGGACTTCGACGCATTTTAAATTTCGGACATACGATAGCGCATGCCGTTGAAAAAATTACAAATTATGAAAAATATCGACACGGTGAGGCGGTTGCAATCGGTATGTTGGGCGCGGCATTAATCAGTTGGACTCTCGGCAGGATTAATTTCAATGAAGTTGCGCGACTGAAAGATTTACTTGATAAACTTGGACTTGTGACAAATTGCACGGGTTGCGACGTTGAGGAAATGTACAAGCTGACTTTTCGCGATAAAAAAACTGTCGGCGGCAAAGTTAATTGGGTTTTAATGGACAATTTCGGCAAAGTTGAAATCACAAATGAAGTTTCCGCAGATGATGTAAAAAAAGCATTGAAAATCCTTGCCGCTTAAGTTAAAATAACGTGAATTAAATTTTCTGATAAAATTTTTTAATAAGGAAGTGGATGTATGGCGATTATAAAAATCAGTGATGATTTTGATATGAAAAAAATTGCTGACAGCGGACAATGTTTCCGCGCAGTTGAAATTCAACCCGGTATTTTCAGATTTGTAACTAAACAGAGCGTCGTTTATATGAAACAGATTGAACCCGGAAGATTCGACGTAAGCTGTAATGTTGCAGAGTGGGAAAAAACTTGGGTTGAATATTTTGACCTTCGGACGAAGTACGCGCCGATTCGTGAACAAATTCTTCAGGCTTGCGCAGGCAGACCTTACGAAAAATATATCCAAGACGCTTTGGAATTTGGCAAGGGCATTAGAATTTTAAAGCAAGAACCTTTTGAGGCGTTGATTAGTTTCATTATCAGTCAACGCAAAAATATTCCTTCGATACGCACTACTGTCGAGCAATTTTGTAAACTTTTCGGCAGTTTTGTCGGCACTCCCTACGAACAAATAAATTTCTTCCCAAATGTTCATATGGTGGCGCATGCAACTATGTTTGATATGTCGTCGCTTGCATTGGGCTATCGCAGTTCATATGTTCGCGATGCCATTGACAAAGTGAACACCCGCGCAGTTGACTTGGAAATTTTGCAGTACGAATCAGATAAAGACTTGTTAGAAATTCTGCAACGTATACGCGGAGTCGGTCCGAAAGTTGCCGCTTGTGTCGCGCTTTACGCTTACCATCGCTTGAACATTATGCCGATTGACGTATGGATTCAAAAAGCTATCGACGAAGATTTTAACGGAAATAATATTTTCTACGAATTTGCCGAATACGCAGGAGTTTTACAGCAATATATTTTCTTCTTCAAGAGACTTGCCGAGAAAGGATATTGGCTCGTTGGTTAGTTCAAAATTCAATCGAAAATTTTTCGCCGCATTTTTTGCGGCTTATGTTTTTTTATTTTCACCGACAACTTACGCAGCTGATGATACGCCCGCTTATGTATTGCGTGGAACTGATGATGACGATATGCCCGCTTACATAAGGGGAGATTCTGATAAAGATAACCCGCCCGTTTATGTGGATAATCCGCCGGTTGAAAAGCCTTTTGAAAAACCCGTAGAAAAACCTCCGGAAGTAGTTCAGCCGCCTGATGATGACGGGCAAGGCTTAGAATTTTTAATGTACAATCAAAATGGCGTAATGGCATTTGCATTAATCGCCGCGCATGAGTATTACAAAGTTCGTCCGGTCATTGCGGGCAATCGCATACAAGGTCGCGCTACACTTTCGCAGATTAGCAAAAACTACAATGAAATTGCTATGATTAACGCAAATTATTTTTTCCCGGACGGTGCTATAATCGGTATTTTGCAAATTGATGATACGCTTGTAGGTCGCGGAGATTATACGCGCTCGGCTGTCGGCATTAAGCAAGACGGCTCAATAATTTTTGGAAAAGTCGGTTATCACGGAATTTTTGAGATTGAAGGCAAGGAATTTACGATTAGCGGCGTAAATTGTGAGCGTCCTAAAGATTCCATTGTAGTTTACAATAATCTTTTCGGAGTATCGACTAAAACTAATAATTACGGCGTTGAATTGATTGTAAGAAACGGCGTTATTTCTTCGGTGGAGCGCGGCAAGGGTAATAATTATATTCCGTCGGACGGTTACATTATCAGTGCGCAAGGAAATTCTCGTGAACTTTTCAAAGATGTAAAAGTTGGCGATAATGTTATACTTGATCATGAACTGTTATTTGATAATGATAATTTTAATGACGCTGTACACATTATCGGAGTTGGTCCGCGACTTGTGAAGGACGGGCAAGTTTACGTGACTGCTGACGAAGAATATTTCCCTGATGATATTCGCGTAGGACGTGCGCCGCGTTCTGCCTTTGGCGTTACGAAGTACGGCGATTATATTTTTGCGGTAGTTGACGGGCGTCAAGCACACAGTAAAGGTTGCACTTTGCAGGAATGGGCAGATATTTTGATAAATCAATTTGGCGCGGTTGATGCGATTAATCTTGACGGCGGCGGCTCTACCGAATTGATTGTTAAGAAAAAAATTGTCAACAGTCCCAGCGACGGAAAAGAAAGACCAATCGGCAGTGCTTTAATGATTCTTCCAAAATGGGTAAACAATAATAATTAAGAATGAAGAATTAAGAATTAAAGTGGAGGTGGTTTTAATTTGAGTGAAGAAAAAAACTCTGCCGAATCCATAAGCGACGGAAAAATAGCTGACATTAATAAAAAAGCTATGAGACTTCGACAAGGTAAAAAGTTAAAAGATCATATAATCCAAGTTATTCAACTGTTTATCGGGGCGTCTATTGCATCGATAGGGCTTGAAATTTTTCTTGTACCGAATAAAGTTATAGACGGCGGCGTTGTCGGTCTGGCGATAATGGCAAGGTACTTGACGGATTTACCTTTCGGCGTATTTCTCGTGGCGTTTAACATACCATTCCTATTTCTCGCTTATAAACATATGGGAAAAAATTTTGTCATCTCAACGATTATAGCGATTATCATGTTAAGTTTGTGTTCGGAAGTCGCGGACACGTTCCCAAAGGCGACGGACGATCCATTTTTGGCGGCGATATTCGGCGGGATAATTGACGGCATAGGCGTAGGCTTGATTATGAGGGCAGGCGGTTCACTTGACGGCACTGAAATTGTTGCGATAATCGGCGATAAACATTCCCCGTTTTCAGTCGGCGAAATTGTTATGTTCATTAACCTTTTCATATTGAGCGGCGCAGGTTTTGTCTTTAACTGGGATCAAGCTATGTATTCTTTGGTAGCTTACTTTGTTATAGCTAAAATGATTGACGTTGTGACGAAAGGTCTTGATGAAACCTACGCGATTATGATTGTTTCAAACAATCCTCACGAATTGAAAGACGTATTAAATACAGTTATCAGAGGTGTAACACTTTTGCACGGCGAAGGCGGATATACCGGCGACCCTAAAGAAATTGTTTATTGCGTCGTCAACAGATTGGAAGTTACGAAAATTAAAGATATTGTCCTGTCGATTGACGAACACGCATTTGTTACGGTGAATGCTGTTCACGATATTGTTGGGGGACGTTTTAAAAAATCGCATTAATTTATATTCCCTAAAAAAGGAAGTGATGTCGTGCCGAGAAATTTATCGGCGTGGAAAGATTTAGTAATCCACTTGGCAGTAATGCTAATGTTAATCGTCGCATTGGCACAATACGCAAGATATTTGGCGGCGGCGGCGTTTTTACTTTGGATAGCTCTTGTATCCTTTGCAGTTGAACGTTGCACATATCGGCGGAAAAAATTCCGTGAGTACTGCGAAAATGTAATCGGCGGCGGAAATGAAATGATGCGTTATGCCACTTTAAATATCCCGCAAGCAATGATTGTAATTGATGAAAACGGGCGTATGGAGTGGTGTAACGAAATTACAAAAGAATTGGCGGACAGTCCTCCCGAACAAGGTATGGAAGTCAACGAATTTTGGGAAGGAATTTTGAAAGACGAAGTTTTAGAGCCTGTGCCGGAAAGTGAGGCGGGACAACCTAAAGAAGGAAGTTACATTGCCAAATTGACTCATCATGATATAACTGATGACGGCGAAGAGTTTACGATAACGCGATATTTCAAAGTTCGTTATCGGCAAATGATGTTGAAAGCTGAATATCCTCCCTTAATCGTGTTATTCGCGCAGGAAGTCACAAAGTATGAAAATCTGAAGTTGGAATACAGGCAAAGCCGCACGGTTTTAATGTATGTGCAGGTTGACAACTACGATGAGATTATGCAGGGACTTAACGAAGCAGATAAAACGGCGTTAATGTTCTCAATCAGTGAGGCACTTGAAAAATGGGTTCACGAATTGGCGGGCTTTATTCAGCGCGTCTCACAGGAATTATTTGTAGTGGTATTGCAACAATACGCATTAGATAAAGCGGTTGAGAAAAAATTTTGTGTACTTGACCAAGTGCGGCAGATTGTCAGCAAAAATGATATTCCCGCAACTCTTTCAATCGGCGTGGCAGTTGCCGAAAAAAGATCCAACGTACAATCAATGTCTGAACTCGGTGCACAAGCTCTGGAAAGATTGAATACGGCATTATCACGCGGCGGAGATCAAGTCGCAATGATGCTTGATGGGAAGATGCAATATTTCGGCGGGCGTGCAAAGGCGGTTGAAAAACATAATCGCGTACGCGCAAGAGTTACTGCAAATTCTCTTCGCGAACATATGGAGGCGGCGGACGAAATATTTGTAATGGGGCATGTCCGTGAAGATTTTGACGCATTTGGAGCGGCTTGCGGCGTCGCTGTAATGGCAATGTATCTTAAAAAAAATGTTCACGTCGTACTTAGTGATTCGCTTGACAGTATAGAAAAAATGCTTGACCAATTCCGAAAAGATAAATCCGAAACGTATAAAAATTTATTCTTGCCGATTGGCGATTTAAACGTACCAAGTTCGATTAATCCGCTGTTAGTCGTCGTCGATACGCATATACCCTACCTAGTCGCGGCACCGCTTCTTTTGGATAGGATAGAAAATGTAATTGTGATTGACCACCACCGAAAAGGCGATGTGGTTATAAAAAATCCGTTGATGTTTTATCATGAGCCGTCGTCAAGTTCAGCGTCGGAAATGGTAACTGAATTGTTAATGTACTTTGACGAAAAAATAAAAGTCGGCAAACTCCCCGCAACGGCTTTATATTCCGGAATAGTCGTCGACACAAAAAGCTTTGTGGTGCAGACGGGAATCAGGACATTTGACGCGGCGGCTTACCTCAGGAAAAACGGCGCAGACCCCGTAGTTGTACGTGAATTGTTTATGGCTGACTATGAGACGACGGTAATTTTGGCTAAGACTAAGGCACAATCTGAATACTTTGAAGGCGGGCTGGTTGTGTCGTCAATCAACAAATATATTCCGAATGTACAAGCAATCGCGGGGCAGGCGGCAGATACTTTGTTGGCGATTGAAAATGTACGTATGACGATAATTTTATTTCAGTTGAAAAATGACGTGATAGGAATTAGTGCAAGGTCGACGGGAAATTTAAATGTCCAAGTTATTATGGAAAAATTCGGTGGCGGCGGTCATCAAAGTGTTGCAGGGGCGCAGGTTAAAAATACAAATATGGGAGATTTAAAGCCGCGAGTCATTGAAACTGCGCGGAAATATATTACCGAATCAGATTAGGTAGGAGAATAAAAATTTTAGGAGAGATTAGGATGAAGGTTTTAATTATTAACGGTTCGCCGCATTCAAAGGGTAACACGTCGATAGCGATTAATGAAATGGTTAAAATTTTTGACGCGGCAGAAGTCGAAACAAATATAGTTCAAGTCGGCAACAAAGCTATTCGCGGCTGTGTAGCTTGCAGACATTGCTTTAAAACGGGGCAATGTATCTTCAAAGACGCTGTAAACGAAACGGCTCCGCTTTTTGAACAGGCTGACGGAATTGTTATTGCAACGCCGGTTTATTATGCGTCGGCTAACGGTACGATGATTAGCTTTTTGGACAGACTTTTCTTTAGCACTTCGATAAAATTTGATAGAAGAATGAAAGTTGGTGCGTCCGTCGTAATTGCTCGCCGCGCAGGTACTACCGCAACTTTCGACGAACTTAACAAATATTTTGCAATGAATCAAATGCCGATTGTTTCAAGTCAGTATTGGAATAATGTTTTTGGACGCGAAGAGGGCGAAGCCGCGCAGGACGGCGAGGGTTTACAGACAATGCGGACTTTGGCGCGTAATATGATTTTTATGATGAAAAGTATTGAGCTCGGCAAGGAACAATTTGGTTTGCCGGAAAAAGAAGAGTGGATACCCACGCACTTCATAAGGTAAAAAAATGTTTAATGATAGGGTTATACAAAATTTGTACGAAGTTATTGAAGGTGAAAAAATTATGTCTCCAAGTCCCGCTAAAAACCACGCGTATATTATGAATAACATTTTTTTCAACATTCAATCTTATCTCAGAGGTAAAAAATTTGGACGCGTTTTTACCGACAATATGGACGTTCATTTACCCGACGGAAATATTTTCAGACCGGATTTGTTTGTAGTTTGTGACAGAAAAACTTTAAAGCAGGGTAGAACTGTTTACGGTGTCCCTGATTTTGCGGTTGAAATTCTTTCGCATTCGTCTAAAAAAATGGACGTAACCACTAAGAAAGATATTTACGAAAAAAACGGAGTTAAGGAATATTGGATTGTAAATCCTTGGGAAAAAAGCGTTACCGTTTATGTTCTGCATGACGGAAAATTTGACCTTGAAGAAATTTATATGATTTGTCCTGAAGAGGAATTTAACGAGATGGACGACGAAGAAAAAGCCGCCATTAAAACCGACATTAAACTTTCGATTTTTGACGACTTGACGATAAGCGTTGAGGATATATTTTTTGATATTGAGGATTAACAATTACGAATTATGGCGTATTTGTAAATTCCAACTTTAAAAAAATTTTTAATTGAACTTACTTTTTCTTTTGGCGCAAAAGATTATTCCTTGTGCGCCCTTTTTTATTTATCAAATTTATTAACAATTAAGTTGCAACTTTACAGCTTTGACAACATTTTTCATAAGCATTGCGACAGTTAAAAGTCCGACTCCGCCGGGTACAGGAGTTATTGCGCTTGCAACTTCAACTGCCGCGTCGAAGTCAACATCACCGACTAATTTTTTTGGCGCGATTCGATTTATACCGACGTCAATTACAACCGCGCCCTGTCGAATCATATCAGCGGTTACGAATTTTGGCTTACCCATAGCCGCAAATAAAATTTCTGCCTCGCGTGTTACCTCCGATAAATTTTTTGTATGAGAATGACAAACGGTAACCGTTGCATGACGCGACATTAATAAATGCAACATCGGCTTTCCGACAATATTACTGCGACCGATTATGACTGCGCGTTTGCCGTCAATCTCAATCCCCGCCAAGTCAAGCATTTCAAGACAACCTGCAGGTGTACAAGGCACAAGCGCAGGACTTCCCGTCACCAATTTTCCGACGTTCATAGGGTGGAAACCGTCAACATCTTTCAGGGGATTAATGCGGTTTAAAATCTCTTCAGAATGCGCCTTAATCGCGTCAGGAAGTGGCAGTTGTACCAAAATCCCGTGAATATCTTTAGCCGCATTAAGTTCATCAATTTTATTGAGTAAATCTTCCTTCGTCGAATTTTCGGGCATTGTTATAACCACAGATTTTATGCCGAGTTCCTCGCAAGTTTTATGTTTATTGCGGACGTAAACTTGCGACGCAGGATTTTCACCGACGATTATCACGGCAAGCCCCGCAGTCACTCCAAATTTATTTTTTAATTTTTCAACTTCGAGCCGCGCAGATTCTTTAATTTTTGCGGCAAAATCTTTTCCATATAAAATTTTCGCAGTCATAAATCAGCCTCCAAGTGCACGAGATTTTTCAGTAGCGGCAAGCACAGCCTCAATTAATGCACTTCTTACGCCTTGACGCTCCAAAACTCTAATGCCTTCAATCGTAGTACCTGCAGGACTTGTAACTTTATCGCGCAGTGCGTCGGGATGTTCGCCGGTCTCCAAAACCATTTTAGCCGCGCCCAATAAAGTTTGTGCGGCAAGTTCAATCGCGGCGGCTCTCGGCAATCCTGCGGCAACTCCTCCGTCAGCAAGTGCATCAATCATCATAAACGCGTATGCAGGACCTGAACCGCTTAAACCTGTTACCGCGTCCATTAATCTTTCGTCAATCTCAATCGCCCGACCTATCGACGACCAAAATTGCTCAACCAATTTTTTATCGGAAACTGTAGCTTTATTGTTGACCGTGTAAGCCGTCATACCTTCGCCGACTCTAATCGAAACATTGGGCATTGCGCGAATTATCGGACTGTGCGGGAAAAATTTTTCTATAATTTCAATTTTCAATCCCGCGATAACGGATACAATCACCGTGTCCAAAGTAATTTTATTGCGAACTTCAGCCAACGCGGCAGGCGCATCTTTGGGCTTGACGGCAATCACTAAAAGTTTTACCTTGTCAATAAAAGAATCGACACCGACTGACGCATTAACACGATAACGGCTGTTGAGTTCAGTGCAACGTTTACGTCTGTTTTCAGAAACAAAAATATTATTTGAAGGCAACAAAGTCCCCCTTATGCCGTTGATGACTGATTCTGCCAATGCTCCGCCGCCTACAAATCCTACATAAAGTTCAGTTTCATTTAAATCAAAAGTTTCTGTATCCATCAAGATTCCTCGCATTAAAAATTTTTTAAATTATATAAAATCTGCGCGGAAAAATCAATTATAAACATACATTTAATTAACAGCTTCTTCGCCAAGATACGCGCGGATAACTTCAGGGTTATTTTGAATTTCGGTCGGCGTACCAGTCGCTATGATAATGCCGTATTCCAAAACGTAAATTCTTTCGCAAATGCCCATAACCAAACTCATATCGTGTTCAATCAGCAGGACGGTTAAACCAAATTGTTTCCTAATCCAACGGATCATTTCCATAAGTTCGTGAGTCTCTTGCGGATTCATACCGGCGGCAGGTTCATCAAGCAATAAAAGTTTCGGCTTGGCGGCAAGAGCGCGGGCAATTTCTAATCTCCTTTGTGCACCGTAGGGAAGATTTTTAGCAATTTCGTTAGCGTGTTCATCAAGTTTAAAAATTTTTAAAAGCTTTAAACTTTCCTGTTCAATTTCATTTTCTTCACTAAAATACCGTCCCATACGAAAAACCGTTTCAATCAAGCCGTATTTAACGTGGCAATGGTAAGCGATTTTAACATTATCAAGCACACTCAATTCACTGAACAGCCGAATATTTTGGAAAGTCCTTGCAATGCCGCGTTGAGTTATCTGATAAGGTTTAAGACCGACAATAGATTCTCCGTCCAATAAAATTTCGCCTGTCGTAGGAACGTAAACGCCCGTCATCAAATTAAAAATGGTCGTCTTACCTGCGCCGTTCGGACCGATTAACCCTACAAGTTCGCCTTTGTTAATGTAAAAATTAAAATCTGATACCGCCTTCAAGCCGCCAAAAACTTCCGAAACGTCCTCCGTCTTAAGGAGCGGCTTTTTATTTTCACTCATCAAAGTCACTCCTTATTCAAAAATTTTTTAATCGGCGCAAAGTTTGTGACTTCCATATAGCCGAATAATCCTTGCGGACGATAGAACATCAACAGTATCAATGCCAACGCGTAAATTATCATACGCATTTCAGGGAAGGACGCCAACGCCGCCGATATAAATGTTACGACAAATGCGCCCGCGATTGAACCTGTGATTGAACCCATACCGCCCAAAACTACCATTATTAAATAATTAAACGACGCGAGGAAGTTAAAAGAATTGGGGCTTATTAAATAAAATTGATGCGCAAATAATCCTCCTGCGACTCCCGCAAATGCCGCGCCGATTGTAAATGCCATAACTTTGTAGCGCGTCGTATTTACGCCCATTGCCTCCGCCGCAATTTCATTTTCACGAACTGCTATGCAAGCCCGACCGTGTGAAGAGTTCACAAAATTTTTCACGAAAAATAATGTTACCAACATCACGAAGTAAACCCAAGTGAAATTCGTCAAATGTTGTATGCCTTTAAATCCCGCCGCGCCGCCGACGTATTCAATATTCATTATCACGATACGAATAATTTCACTCAAGCCCAAAGTCGCTATCGCTAAATAGTCGCCGCGCAGTCTTAATGTCGGCAGTCCTATTAAAAATCCCAACGCTCCCGCGCAGATTGCTCCGAGTATCAACGCGGCTATTAACGGCAGATGAAAATTTGTTGTCGCTACAACTCCGACATATGCGCCGATTGCCATAAATCCCGCGTGTCCGAGTGAAAATTGTCCCGTGTAGCCGTTGATTAAATTTAAACTTGCCGCCATTATCACGTTGACGCAGATTAAAATTATATTCAGTTGCCAAAATGAGCCGATAACTCCGCCGCTGATTAATCCTTGCAAGACGCCATAGACTAACAGTCCGAATATCAGCATTTTTAAATCACGTTTTCTTACTGCATTCACTAAATGACTTCCTTTCTTAGTTAAGAGTAAAGAGTGAAAAATACTCTTAACTCCTCACTCTTCACTCTTTACTAAACTTTTTCATTAGTATTTTTGCCGAACAGTCCCGAAGGTTTAATCAGCAACACCAAAATTAAAATCGCAAATGCCGCCGCGTCACGAAATGTTGAAGAGATAAAACCTGCGACTAACGCTTCAATAACGCCCAAAATTATTCCGCCGACAACCGCGCCCGGTAAAATTCCGATGCCTCCGAGTACCGCTGCAACAAATGCTTTCAAGCCCGGCATTATTCCCATAAGCGGATCAATCGTGTTGTAATAAACTCCGACTAAAACGCCTGCCGCCGCCGCCAATGCCGAGCCTATGCAAAATGTCATTGAGATTATTCTGTCTGAATTTATTCCCATTAACTGCGCGGTTTCAGTGTCAAAACTTGCCGCCCTCATTGCTTTACCCAATTTAGTTTTTTGGACAATGTATGTTAAAAGTGCCATTAAAATTATTGTTATGCCGAAGATTAAAACTTGTTGCCCGTTGATGACGAATCCCGCAACGTTAAATGAAAAGTTTAATCCCGTCTCAGGGAAAGTTCGCGGAGTCGGTGTTACGAAATACATTCCCGCATACTCCAAGAAAAATGATACACCTATTGCCGTGATTAATAATGAAATTCGCGGCGCGTGTCTCAACGGTTTATAAGCTAATCTTTCAATCAGCATTCCCAAGCAAGCCGTTATCGCCATTGACAATAAAAGCGCGGGAAAAATCGGCAGTCCAGCAAAACTTATCGCGAAAAATCCTACGTATGCGCCGAACATATAAACATCTCCGTGCGCAAAATTTATTAATTTTATAATGCCGTAAATCATCGTGTAACCCAGCGCGATTAATGCGTAAATACTGCCGAGACTTACGCCGTTAATCAGCTGTTGTACAAATTGATGAAAAAAATCCATTGACTTCACTCCTTAACTTAAAATTCTTAATCCGATTATTCCGCAAAGAATCAGCGCGACACAAATTATATGCGCTAAATTCGTCGGCTCATGAAAATAAAAAATTCCAAATAAAACCGTCCCCGCCGTGCCGATACCCGTCCAAATTGCGTAGGCGATTGACAACGGCAATTTTTTCAGTGCGATTGATAAAAAGAAAAAACTTGCTATCATTCCCGCAACTGTCACGACACTTGGAATAATTTTTGAAAATCCCTCCGTCATCTTTAAGCCGACAGCCCATACAATTTCAAAAATCCCTGCGACAAATAAAATTAACCAATACAAACTTTCACCTCGTCCCAAAAATTTTCAGCTTAATTTTAACTTTTTCCGCGCAGATTGTCACGATTTATTTTGCCGTCAACTTAAAATTTTTGTGCCACAATTTGAAATCAATTAATGGTTGTAAAATTTTTGCGTCAACCCCGAGAATTTTCGATACTTTACCCCGCCAAATTGGGCAAATTCAATCGTTAATTGAAAATCTATAATTTAAAATATATATTATGGCGACAAATTATTTCGAAAAGTTATTTTGCAAGAAATTAGCTGAATTTTTTCTGAACAAATTTTCATAATCAATCGTTGGTTGTAAAATTTTTGCGTCAACCCCGAGAAAATTCGATACTTTACCCCGCAAAATTGGGCAAATTCAATCGTTAATTGAAAATCCATACTTAAAAATATATATTATCGTGACAAATTATTTTGAAAAGTTATTTTGCAAGAAATTAGCTGAAATTTTTCTGAACAATTTTTCATAATCAATCGTTGGTTGTAAAATTTTTGCTTAAACCCCGAGAATTTTCGATACCTTTCCCCGCCAAATTGTAACAATTCAATCAAAATGTGAATTTTGTTTTTTAAAGACGCGGGAATTTTTTTTTGCTATAATTTGTTCAGAGGTGATTTCTATGAAAAATTTTATCGAACGTTGGAAAAATCACGGCTACGAAAAAGGCGAAGCGCAAAAATTTTGGATCGATTTGCTTCAAACTCTCGGCGTTAAAAATGTTTCACAAAAAATTTTTTTTGAACAGCAGATTAACGGTAAATTTATCGATGCCGTTATCCCTTCTCAAAAAATTTTAATCGAACAAAAATCTTTAGGCAAAAATCTTTCCGACGCTTTCTCTCAAGCGAAAAATTATGATAACGAA
>FLNU01000530.1_pt1 | contig 67161 bp, 53 predicted proteins | sample 1140361 | NCBI WGS metagenome assembly FLNU01 (sample SAMEA3878206, study PRJEB12797) | bioreactor metagenome | biome: Moose rumen | place: Sweden | collected 2011-10 | reverse complement strand
CTCCGCGTGAGCCGTGGTGGTAGTTGGCGCAGCAATGCGGGGAGCTGCCGGGTGTCGAATCGGAACATCAGCTCGCCGGACAACCGGTACAACGGCCTTGGGCTCCGCCTTGCCCTATAGTTCTTCCTGAAAAAAGAAGAAAAAAAAAGAAAGAGAGCAATCAGCAGAAGCCGTTATCGGAATGCCCACCTCTCAGGGGCATATGGCCTCATTTTCGGAGGGCATTCCAATAACGGCGCAGAAAATTCCCCATTGCTCGTAGTTTCTGTCCCCCGATAACGGGGGAACCGAAGGAACAGCGAGAGCAATGCCGAACCACGTTTGAGCATTGCCGAGTCGTGACTGAGGAAGACAAAGTCAACCGAAGGGGGTATCGGGCGTGCCCCGTCTCAGAAAACCGAGGGGGGGGACGGGCGTGCACCGTCTCCCTGCATTGAGAAGAATAATAAAAACGTGAAAAGATGAAAATAAAGGTGGCAGTGGTTGTATCCCTCTTGTTATGCTGTACAACGACTGCGATTGCCGCTCAGGGAGACTCGCTGCAGGTGTCGCTGATTACGTGTTCGCCCGGCAACGAGGCTTATACGCTGTTCGGACATACGGCCATACGTGTGCGTGACGAGCGGCGAGGCAGCGACTGGGTTTACAACTACGGCATGTTCAACTACCGGAGCGAGGGCTTCGTGTGGCGGTTTGTGCGTGGCGAGACTGATTACATCCTGGGTGTGGAACCTGCCGACTTCTTCTTCGGGCGGTATCTGGAACAAGGCTACAGTGTGGAGGAACAGGTGCTGGCCCTTGACGAGGAGGAATGTGGAAGGCTGCGCGAGGAACTTGACGAGAATGCACGGCCTGAGAACAGGACGTACCGGTATAACTTCCTGTATGACAACTGTACGACGAGGGCACGTGACATGTTGGAGAGGCTCGCTCCGTTGACCTCCCTCGACTTTTCAGAAGAGACGGGGACGTTCCGTCAGTTGCTGCACCAGTTCACGCACGACTATCCTTGGACGGAGTTTGGCATCGACCTGGTGCTGGGTGCGGAGGTGGACAGGACGATGACTCAGCGCGAAAGCATGTTCATCCCGTCGGTCTTTGCAGCCTTTATGGACGATGCCTGCTGGGAAGGGCAGGGAAGAGCCGTGTCTGAATGCAGGCATTATGCTCCAGTAGCCGCAAGGGAAGAGACGGGAGGGTTCGCCCTGAGTCCCATGGCAGTGATGCTGTGTGTGCTCGTGCTGACCCTTGCGACGTGTGTGTGGGAATGGCGTAGCAGGCGGAGGTGTGTGCTGCTCGACGCGTTACTGATTGTCGTCCAGGGCCTGGCTGGCTGCCTGATTGCTTTCCTTTTCTTCTTTTCTGAACATCCCGCTGTGGACACGAATTGGCTGGTGCTGGCATTCAATCCGTTGGCATTTGTCTTGCTGTTCAATCTCCGTTTACCGCTCAATTGGTTTCAAAAAGCCTGTGAGTATGTCAATTTGTCTGTCCTGACTTTCACATTATTACTTTTTTTACTACCTTTGCAGTCAATTCCGTCAGCACTTTTGCCTTTGGTACTTAGTTTGTTAGTAAGAGGGCTGACGAGAGTGACGAAATGAAGAGATTCCTGTCTTCCATTCTATCGGTTCTGGCTGCTGCCTCGGCAGTGGCTCAGGGTGATGTGGCAGTGCCTCGCCTGGTGGTGGGCATTGCCATCGACCAGTTGCGCACGGACTATCTGGAGGCGTTCGGTCCGCTCTATGGTGAGGGAGGACTGAAACGGCTGATGCGGGAAGGCGTGGTGTTCTCGAACATTCGCTTTTCGTCGCTGAATGTGGACCGTGCCTCGTCGGTTGCCGGAATCTATACAGGCACTTGTCCGTTCAACCACGGCATTGTGGCCGAGGACTGGCTGGACCGCTCGTCGCTGCGTCCGGTGCATTGTGTGGACGACTTCAAAGTGAAAGGCGTGAACACCCGTTCGACCACGTCGCCCCAACATCTGCTGGCCTCAACGCTGTCGGACGAACTGAAAATGGGCACGAACGGCGATGGACTGGTCTACTCGGTGGCACCCTACCGCGAGTGTGCGGTGCTGGCTGCCGGCCATGCCGCTGACTGGGCTTTGTGGCTGGATGACGAGACGGGAGCGTGGGCAGGTTCGTCGTACTACGGAACGCCCCCCACATGGACGAGGTATCTGGATGCCAAATCGGTCTCGAACCTGGCCAATACGACGTGGAAGGCCACCAACTCGGCTGTAGAACATTATAACTACTACTTTTCCTCCTATCCGTCGGCTGCGTTCACACACCGTTTTACGGGTGCCAATCGCTACCGGCAGTACATGACCAGCGGACTGGTGAACATGACCGTCACGCAGACGGCCTCGTTCGTACTGAACCAGAGCGGGATGGGACGCGACGATGTGCCCGACTTGTTGTCCCTCTGCTACTATGCAGGAACGTGGGACGGAAAGCCTGTGTCGGAAGTGGCGACAGAATTGCAGGACACCTACGTGAGGTTGGATGCAGCCATAGAAAACCTGCTGAACGAGGTTGACAAGACGGTAGGCCTTCGCCACACCCTGTTCTTCGTGACCTCGACGGGATACCAGAAGACACATGGAAGCGAGACGGTCAAGTATCGAATTCCGACCGGTATATTCCACATCAACCGCTGTGCCGCCTTGCTGAACATGTATCTGACGGCCACTTATGGCCAGGGAAAATTTGTCGAAGCCTATTACGGCAACCAGTTGTACCTGAATCACAAACTGATTGAACAGAAGCAACTGAATCTGGCTAAGGTGCTGGAGACCTGCGAGAACTTCCTGTCGGATTTCGAGGGAGTGCGCGACGTCTTTACTTCCACCCGACTGAACCGTGAGGCAGGGTGGGGACAGGTCAACCTGGTGCGCAATTCGTACAACTCCAAATGTTCGGGTGACATCATCATTCAACCCAATCCGGGATGGAATCTGGTCAATGAGGATTTGGCACAGTCGACGTATGTCAATGATTCAAACATAGATTTTCCACTGATTTTCTTTGGTTTCGGACTAAAGCCAAAGCGTGTCCAATCGCCCGTCTATACGGACTGCATTGCACCTACGGTGGCCCACTTCATGCGCATTCGTGCACCGAATGCCTGTTCTTCCAGTAGACTGGATATTTGAGGTTTAAACTTTAACCTCTAACCTCTAAACTTCAACCTCAATTCGTTAATTATTAATTGAAATAAATATATGGCATTTTCAATCAATGGATTCCTGAGTTCGCTGTTCGGCAACAAGGCCGGACGCGACATGAAAGAAATCAAGCCCTGGGTAGACAAGATTCTGTCTTTGGAGCCGGAAATCCGAGAACTGACCAACGACGAACTGCGTGCCCGTACAGATAGCATCAAGGAGCATTTGCAGGATATGGTCAAAGATGACCGTGCACGTGTAAATGCATTGAACGAAAAAATCAAAGTGACGGATATAGACCAACGTCAACCGATTTTTGATGAGATAGACAAGATTGAAGCCGAAATCCTTGAAACTTTCGAGGACGGCTTAAACGAAGTGCTGCCAGAGGTATTTGCCATTGTCAAGGAGACGGCCCGCCGCTTTGCAGAAAATGAAGACGTGGTCGTGACTGCCACAGAGTTTGACAGGGAACTGTCGATGCAGCACGACTTCGTCAACCTGGACGGCGACAAGGCCATCTGGCACAACCATTGGGTGGCCGGTGGCAATGAGACGGTGTGGAACATGATTCACTATGACGTGCAGTTGTTTGGTGGCGTAGTCCTGCATCAAGGAAAGATTGCTGAGATGGCAACTGGTGAGGGAAAGACACTGGTGGCCACACTGCCCGTCTTCCTCAACGCCCTCACCCGTAACGGTGTGCATGTCGTGACGGTGAACGACTACCTGGCCAAGCGTGACTCTGAGTGGATGGGTCCGCTCTATATGTTCCACGGCCTGTCGGTGGACTGCATCGACAAGCATACGCCTAACTCTGAGGCAAGAAGAAAGGCTTATCAGGCCGACATCACTTTCGGAACGAACAATGAGTTTGGCTTTGACTACCTGCGTGACAACATGGCCATGCGTCCCGAGGAATTGGTGCAGCGCAGCCACAACTACGCCATTGTCGACGAGGTTGACTCGGTCTTGATTGACGATGCACGCACACCGCTCATCATCTCCGGTCCCGTACCAAAGGGAGACGATCAGATGTTCAATGAATATTGCCCGATTGTTGAGAAATTGGTGGAAGCCCAGCGAAAACTGGCTACTGAATATCTGGCAACTGCCCGTAAGCAAATTTACAGTGAAGATTCCAAGGAAGTGGAAGCAGGTTTCCTTTCTCTCTTCCGTGCCTATAAGGGCATGCCGAAGAACAAGGCACTCATCAAGTTCCTGAGTGAGGACGGAATCAAGACCGGTTTGCTGAAGACGGAAGAAATCTACATGGAGAACAACAACCGCCGCATGCCCGAGGCTACCGACCCGCTGTATTTTGTGGTGGACGAAAAGCACAAAGGTGTAGAGATGACCGACAAGGGTAACCAGTTGATTGCCTCCATCGTGAATGACGATGATTTCTTCGTCTTGCCCGACATTACAACCCAGTTGGCAGAACTGGACAACCTCGGCCTTGAAGACGAGGAACGCCTGAAGCGAAAAGACGACCTGGTTCAGGACTATGCCATCAAGAGCGAACGTGTACACACAATGCAGCAACTGTTGAAAGCATACACGATGTTCGTGAAGGATGACGACTATGTCGTGATGAATGGTGAAGTGAAGATTGTGGATGAACAGACCGGACGTATCATGGAAGGTCGTAGATGGAGTGACGGACTGCATCAGGCGGTTGAAGCCAAGGAAAGGGTAAAGGTAGAGGCTGCCACACAGACTTTTGCCACCATTACCCTGCAAAACTACTTCCGCATGTATCACAAACTGGCTGGTATGACTGGTACTGCCATTACCGAAGCCGGTGAGTTCTGGGATATCTACAAACTGGACGTGGTGGAGATTCCTACCAACCGACCTGTTGCCCGCAAAGACATGAACGACCGTGTCTATCGCACCAACCGTGAGAAGTACAAGGCTGTCATTGAGGAAATAGAACGCATGATTTATTCCGGACGTCCAGTCCTGGTAGGTACTACTTCGGTTGAAATCTCGGAAATGCTCTCCAAGATGTTGACCATGCGCAAGATTGAGCACAATGTGCTGAATGCCAAGTTGCACCAGAAAGAGGCAGACATCGTGGCTGAAGCAGGAAAGAGTGTGCTCAAGACCTTTGTCAATGAGAACAAGGAGGAAGAGACAAGACTGGTTGGTGTCGTGACCATTGCTACTAATATGGCTGGTCGTGGTACGGACATCAAACTGACCGACGAAGTGAAGGCTGCTGGTGGTTTGGCAATCATCGGTACGGAAAGGCACGAAAGCCGACGCGTTGACCGACAACTTCGTGGTCGTGCCGGACGTCAGGGCGACCCGGGTTCTTCCGTCTTCTATGTTTCACTCGAAGACAAACTGATGCGTCTGTTTGCTCCGGAGCGCATTTCATCTGTAATGGATAAACTGGGCTTCGAAGAAGGTGAGATGATAGAGCACCCAATGATTAACAAGAGTATCGAACGGGCTCAAAAGAAGGTGGAAGAAAACAACTTCGGTATTCGCAAACGTCTGCTTGAATATGACGACGTGATGAACAAACAGCGGAAAGTCATCTACGAACGTCGCCGTCACGCCCTGATGGGACAGCGCATTGGTATGGATATTTCCAACATGATTTGGGACCGATGCATCAACATCATCGAGAAAAATGACTTTGAGGGATGCAAGGAACAGTTTATCCGCATCTTTGCCATGGAATATCCCTTCACTGCTGAACAACATGAGAATAAAGGGCGTGAGGCACTTGAGGACGAATCCTTCGACAAAGTGATGGAAAACTTCAAGAAACGCTGTGAAGTTTTCACTCAGACTGCATGGCCTGTCATCAAAGATGTGTGCGAGACGAAAGGGCACATGTACGAAAACATCATGGTGCCACTGACGGACGGACGTCACATGTATCAGATTTCCGTACCGTTGAAAGAAGCATACGACACCCAAGCAGGCAATGTAATCATCCAGTTTGAAAAAGCAATTCTCCTGCATACAATTGACGAGGCATGGAAAGAAAACCTGCGAGCATTGGATGAACTTCAACATTCGGTGCAGAACGCCAGTTATGAACAAAAAGATCCATTGCTCATTTTCAAGGTAGAGTCTGTGACTTTGTTCGATAACATGGTCAACGAAATCAATGATGGAACCATTTCCGTCCTGATGCGTACACAATTGCCAGTGCAACAGCCGCAGGACGTGCAAAATGCTCCGGCTCAGAATCGCCCTGCCCAGCGTCCACAATACACGGAAAGCAAGCAGAATCTTGATGAGATGTCGGAAACACAGAAAGCCATGCATCAGGCTGCCCAATCGCCAACCAGTGGTGGCCCACGGCAGAATCGTCCAGTGGTGAATCAGCAACCTCGAGTTGGGCGAAATGACCCTTGTCCTTGTGGCTCTGGCAAAAAATTCAAGAATTGTCACGGCAAAGGATTAGTGTAGACATTGTTTCATTCTTCAATATGGAAAAGAAACGTATCATTGTCGCTATTGACGGCCACTCCTCATGTGGAAAAAGTACGATGGCCAAGGCACTGGCCAAAACAGTCGGCTATATTTATGTCGACACAGGAGCCATGTACCGTGTCGTCACATTGTATGTGTTGCGAAATCAGTTGATTCAAGATGGCGTCATTGACGAAACATCTTTGTTGAAGCACATTGAGGAAGGTCGGGTCAATGTCTCCTTCCAACTGGATGCTGAGTCACACTTGCCTCTGGCATGTCTGAACGGTGAAATTGTTGAGGAAGAGATTCGTGGCATGCAAGTGAGCAACAACGTCAGTCCGGTTGCAGCCATTCCTTTTGTACGTACTTTCTTGGTTGCCCAACAGCAGGCAATGGGAAAAGAAAAGGGAATTGTCATGGATGGACGTGATATTGGAACAACTGTCTTTCCACAGGCAGAACTGAAAGTGTTTGTTACGGCTTCGCCAGAGGTGAGAGCAAAACGTAGATACGATGAACTCGTTGCTAAGGGCCAGACCGATATCAACTTCGACGAGATTCTGCAAAATGTGGTAGAGCGGGACCGAATCGATTCACAACGTGAGGTCAGCCCCTTGCGCCAGGCTGAGGATGCTTTGCTGCTTGACAATTCCCTCATGACTCATGAAGAGCAAAATGCTTGGTTACTCCAACAGTTTGAGCATGTTGCAAATAGAAATTGATAACAGTTCGGGGTTCTGTTTCGGAGTGACGACAGCAATCGCCAAGGCAGAAGAAGAACTTGCCAACGACAAGTGCCTCTTCTGCCTTGGCGATATTGTTCACAACGGGCAGGAGTGTAACAGGCTGAGAAAACTTGGACTACAAGCCATAGATCACGGTGACTTGTCTCAAGTTCACAATGCGAAATTATTGCTGAGAGCCCATGGTGAGCCTCCACAGACTTATCAGATAGCAAAGCAACAAAACATTACTATCATCGATGCTACTTGTCCGGTTGTGCTCAACTTGCAAAAGCGTATCAAGCAGGAATACTTGTCTGATACTGAACATCAACGACAAATCGTTATTTATGGAAAAAACGGACATGCCGAAGTCATTGGACTGGTCGGACAGACGGAGGGTACAGCCATTGTGATAGAAAATATTGAAGATGCCAAAAGTAAACTGGATTTTACACGTTCTATCTCCCTGTACAGCCAAACCACAAAGTCTTTGGCTGGCTTCAGGGAGATTGTCTGTTACATCCAGTCTTCCATTCAATCTCCAGCCGACTTTAGATACTATGATACGATATGTCGTCAAGTCGCTAATCGTATGCCGAACATTCGTAAGTTTGCCCTTCATCACGATGCCATTCTTTTTGTTTGCGGAAAGAAGAGTAGCAACGGCAGGGTGCTGTACGACGAATGTCTGTCTGTAAACCCTAACACATACTTTGTTGAGAACGCTTCAGAAATTGACAGAAAATGGTTTGAAAATGTCAATAGTATCGGCATTTGTGGTGCTACTTCCACACCAAAATGGTTGATGGAAGAATGTCAAGAAGCCATTAAAGGATTTTTAACGTAATTTTTTCACTTGTTAAAAAAAATACTTGTACTTTTGCAGCAATTCTTAACTTAAACCGCGAGATGGAAATGAAAAAAATCTTTTTCACTGCTCTCATTGCAGCATTTTATACTTCTGCCCACTTGCAGGCACAAAGTCTTTACCGCACAGTTTACGAAAAGGCTATTTCCATTGTGAACAGTGCACAGTCATCCCAGGAACAAATTGAAATCAACCAGTTTGAGGTCACAGTGCTGAACTATATTCAGGCACAGGCGAAGTCGCGTGGGCTTCAGAAAGACGAATACTTCTTTGACAGTCAGGCTGTCAACCTGAAGTCGTTCATCGATGATTTTGTCTACTACTTGAACAAGGCCCGTGCCATCTCTTCTTCAAAGCGTAATGAAGTCATTGCTTGCTACCGCGACGCATCGCTGAACAATCCTTTGTTCAATGATTTGAACAAGGACCGTGCTTTCTGCTATGTCAACGATACAAAGTCACTGACTCCTTTCTCTCTTGATACTGACTGGGAGAAAGCCTATGATCAGGCCACGTTACGAATAAAGGCCATCATTAAGTAATTACATTATAGTCTCACCCCCAATCCGTCATGCCATATATAGTGGATTGGGGGTGAGATTGTTTTCTTGACATCGAATTGTCGTTAAGTTCCATCTTACATGCCCACAGAACGAAAAACTACGCGCAGGCGTACTACTTCTTCTCAGGAAGAAATCAATGCACAATTGGTGGAAATCGGGAAATTGCAGCCTCAAGCCCTTGATTTTGAGGCTGCTGTTATCGGAGCCTGTCTGATAGAGAAAGATGCTTTCTCCCGTATTTCCGATATTCTCAAGCCAGAGTCATTCTACGACAGTAAGCACCAGGCTATCTTCACAGCCATTCAATCCTTGTCTGCTGAGAACAAACCGGTTGACTTGCTGACTGTGACAGAACAACTCCGCACGCAAGGCGCGCTTGAGGATGCCGGTGGTCCCGTCTATATTGCCCAACTCTCGCAACGTGTTCTTTCTTCGGCACATATCGAATACCACGCACACATTATTGCGCAAAAATCCCTTGCGCGTCAGTTGATTACCTATACCAGCAACATCCAGCGCCAGGCTTTCGACGAAAGTCAGGACATTGCGGAACTGATGCAGATGGCAGAAGGACAACTCTTTGAACTTTCAAAGACAAACATGCGCAGGGACTTTACGCAGATTAATCCTGTCATTGCCGATGCCTACGCTATGCTGCAGAAGGCTGCTGCCCGTGAGGATGGCTTGTCAGGAATGAGCAGTGGTTTCGACCAGTTGGATGCCATCACGAGTGGTTGGCAAAACAGCGACCTGATTATCATTGCTGCGCGTCCGGCTATGGGTAAGACGGCTTTTGTGTTGTCGATGGCACGCAACATTGCCATCACGAACCGTTTTCCGGTGGGCATGTTCTCTTTGGAAATGTCGAACGTTCAGTTAGTCAATCGTCTCATTGTCAATGTCTGTGAGATTCCTGGCAACAAAATAAAGAGTGGCCAGTTGGCTCCCCATGAATGGAGCCAACTGGACTACAAAATCAAGGAACTTTACGATGCACCACTTTATATTGATGACACACCTTCTTTGTCAGTCTTCGAATTGCGTACCAAAGCCCGCCGGATGGTGCGCGAGCATCATGTGAAAATCATTATTATCGACTATCTGCAGTTGATGAATGCGTCGGGAATGTACTACAACAGCCGTCAGGAGGAGGTGAGTACCATCAGCCGTTCGCTTAAGGGTCTTGCCAAGGACTTGAATATACCTATCATAGCGTTGAGCCAGTTGAACCGTAGTGTGGAGAACCGGGTAGGGACGACTGAGAACGACCCCAACAGCAAGCGTCCGCAACTGAGCGACCTGCGTGAGTCGGGTGCCATCGAACAGGATGCTGACATGGTTTGCTTCATCCATCGTCCGGAGTATTATAAAATCGTTAAGGACCAGCATGGCAATGACCTTCACGGCATTGCCGAAATCATTATTGCGAAGCATCGGAACGGTGCCATAGGTGATGTGCGGTTGCGGTTCCAGTCGGATTATGCGCGTTTTTCCAACCTGAATGACAATTCACTTGGCTTCATGGATGGCATTCAGGCTGATGAGGGTATTATTCGCTCTTCGCGTGCCACTGCGATGAATGATGTTCCTTCTGGTGTGGATGATTCGTTTTCTTCGCTGACGGCTTCGATGGCTCCTGATGACAGTTCGCCTTTTTAGTTTGACAGACTCAACGCAATCGGCGCTCCAGGTCTTCGTGACCTGGAGCGCCGATTGCGTTGTTTTTGGTGTTCAGTGCAGTTGTTCTTGTTCAGTCATGTCGATTTCGTTGCCCTGCGGGTCGATGAATTGATATTGCAGGAACCCGAGTTGTTGGCTGGGTATGACTTTGAGGCCGAATCCGTACTTGAGTTGCCACTTGCGGTAGATGGATATGATTCCTCCGAAGATGTAGGCGGCAACGTAGGGATGTACGTACAATTGTACTTTCTTCATTCCAAGATTGTTGCGAACGTAGTCGATTTTTCCTTCGAGTGTATCGGTGAAGAGGAAAGATGACTTTATCGTTCCTTTGCCCATGCATGTGGGGCAGGTTTCTTCGACATGTACGTCCATGGCGGGGCGTACTCGTTGGCGTGTGATTTGCATGAGTCCGAACTTGGAGAGTGGCAGGATGTTGTGCTTGGCACGGTCGTTGCGCATCAGTTCGGTCATGTGCTCATAGAGTTTTTGCCTGTGTTCTGCGGTGTCCATGTCGATGAAGTCGACGACGATGATGCCTCCCATGTCCCTGAGTCTCAGTTGGCGGGCCAGTTCTTCGGCTGCTCCCATGTTCACTTCGAATGCATTGGCTTCCTGGCCTTCGACTCCTCTGTTGCGGTTGCCTGAATTGACGTCCACGACGTGGAGTGCTTCTGTGTGTTCGATGATGAGGTAGGCGCCTTTCTTGAAACTGACGGTTTTGCCGAATCCCGACTTTATCTGTTTTGTGACGTTGAAGTTGTCGAAGATGGGCAGTTTGCCTTTGTAGAGTTTGACGATGTCTTCGCGGTCGGGTGCAATGAGTGAAACGTATTTTTTCACTTCGTTGAACACCATGGGGTCGCTCACGTGGATGCTTTCGTAGGAGGGGTTGAAGAGGTCTCTCAGCAGTGATACTGCGCGGCTTGTCTCTTCGTGTGCCAGTGTGGGCAGGTCGGTGGCTTGTTGCAGGCGTGTCAGGCAGTCTTTCCAGTTCTGCAGCAGGATGTCGAGTTCTTTGTCGAGTTCGGCCACTCTCTTGCCTTCGGCCACGGTCCTGACGATGACTCCGTAGTTTTTGGGCTTGATGCTCTGAATGAGTTGTTTGAGTCGTGCACGTTCTTCGCTCGATTTGATTTTGGACGAGACGGAAACCTTGTCGTCAAATGGGATGAGTACGAGGTATCGTCCGGGGAAGGATATTTCGCCTGTGAGCCGTGGTCCCTTGGTGGAGATGGGTTCCTTGGTGATTTGCACGAGGACTTCTTGTCCTACTTCAAGGATGGACTGTATTTCTCCGGTCTTGGGCAGTTCGGGCTGGCGCTTGGCTTTGTCCATGGTGGCAAGGCGCTTGCGGTCGCTGACGACTTGCTTGGTGAATTTTTCGAGCGAAAGGAATTGTGTTCCTAAGTCTTGGTAATGAAGAAATGCCTCGTGTTCATGACCCACTTCGACAAAACATGCATTGAGTGCGGGCATGATTTTCTTGACACGCGCCGCGTAGATGTTGCCCACTGCAAACTTTGAGTCTTGTTCTTCCTTCTGGAACTCAACGAGCCGCTGATCTTCCATCAGGGCGATGGTGACTTGTTTGGGCTGGGCGTCGATGATGAGTTCGCTTGTCATTTCTTCTTTCTGATTAGAATTAAAAATTAAAAATTAAAAGTCAAAACATCTCTTCCTCTGTCGCTTCGTTCCCTGGCAGGGTGTCGTGTCATGCTGCAGAGCGGTTGGCGGGATGTTTCAATTTTTAATTTTTAATTTTTAATTCTGACGTTCTACTTGCTCTTGTGACGATTCTTTCTCAGTCTCTTCTTACGCTTGTGAGTAGAAATCTTGTGTCTTTTCTTTTTCTTACCGTTTGGCATAGTTGTTAATTTGTTTAAAATTAGAAATTGGGATTTTTTATTTTTACTTCTTCAGTTTCTCGATGAAGACCTTGGCTGGCTTGAAGGCTGGTATGTTGTGTTCCGGAATGATGATGGTGGTGTTCTTGCTGATGTTGCGGGCGGTCTTCTGTGCTCTTTTCTTCACGATGAAACTGCCGAATCCGCGCAGGAACACGTTCTCGTCCTGTGCCAATGAGTTCTTGACTGTGTCCATGAAGGCCTCGATGGTGGCCAGGATGCTTTGTTTGTCGATTCCCGTGCTCTTGGAAATCTCGTTGACGATGTCTACTTTTGTCATTTTGTTGTTTTTTTTAGTATGTTAAACTAATATGTCAGTATTGCTTGTTTCTATATTCTTTATTATTATATACTTACGGTCTGACATTCAGGGTGGCTGTGGCCTGTCGCCTGCTTTTGGCCGAAAAACTTTGCAAAATTAGTAAAAATAGTGAAAATGCAAAAATATTTCTTCTAAAAAGATGAAAAACAGTGTTTTTGCTTTCTGAGGCCTTGTATTAAACAGGGTGCGTGCCAAGTGGAAACCTGGTTTGTGTACACTGGAAAGTTCATGGATGTGCAGTCAAAAGTTTAAATCACGTCGTGATTTGTAGAAATCACGACGTGATTTGTAGGAATCACGACGTGATTTGTAGGAATCACGACGTGATTTGTAAGAATCACGACGTGATTTAAAGTTTGTTGTTAAGTTTTTTCTACTTTAAAGTGCTGACGGATTGGGTTTTGTGTTGTGACGGAGAAGGTTTCGTGACGGTCGGCGATGATTTTGAGGTGATTTGAAGGTGTTTTTGTTGTTTTTTCGCGATGTTATGCGTATCTTCGCGGTCGAAAATAGGCACGACTTTCTATGGCACACAATAAATTCAAGGGGCTGGGTGTGGCTTTGGTCACTCCGTTCAAGCCCACGGGCGAAGTGGACTACACGGCACTGCGACGATTGCTCGACTACCAGTTGGGTGGTGGAGTCGACTTCTTCTGTATATTGGCCACGACGGGCGAGACACCTTGTCTGACCGATGACGAGAGGGATGAAATCAAACGGCTGGTGGTGGAGAAGGTGCGAGGACGTGTGCCTATTCTCATGGGCGTCGGGGGCAATAACACGGCTGCTGTGGTTGAGACCTTGCAGACGGAGGATTTCTCGGGCATTGACGGTGTGCTGAGTGTGTGTCCTTATTATAATAAGCCCTCGCAGGAGGGTCTTTACCAACATTTCCGTGCCATTGCCGCTGCCACTCAGTTGCCGGTCGTGCTCTATAATGTGCCTGGAAGGGTAGGGGTGAACATGACTGCAGAAACGACGCTTCGGCTGGCCCGCGACTGCGAGAACATCGTGGCCATCAAGGAGGCGAGCGGCAATTTTACCCAGATTGACGACATTATCAAGAACAAACCACAGGATTTTGATGTGATTTCAGGCGACGATGGCATCACCTTCCCGCTCATAACGCTGGGGGCGGTCGGTGTGATTAGTGTGATTGGAAACGCCTTGCCGCAGGAATTCAGCCGCATGGTGCGGTTGGCCCTGAACGGCGAGTATGACGCTGCCCGCCACATTCACCACAAGTTTACGGAACTTTTCAAGTTGCTCTTCGTCGACGGAAATCCCGCCGGCGTGAAGGCCATGCTCAGTGCCATGGGGCTGATTGACAACGAACTGCGCCTTCCGTTGGTGCCGGCACGCATCACGACGATGGGTGAAATCTCGGCCATCCTCAAGAAAATCTGAGACAGGACACGCCCCGCAACCCCCTTCGGTTCTTTCTGAGACGGGACACGTCCACAACCCCCTTCAGTTGACTTTGTCTTCCTCAGTCTCGACTCGGCAATGCTCAAACGTGGTTTGGCATTGCTCTCGCTGTTCCTTCGGTTCCCCCGTTATCGGGGGACAGAAACTACGAGCAATGAATCGTACATAGTAAGCCGGAAATCGGAAATTCGCTTCACGCTCTTGATTAAACCATCTCCCGTTTCGTGGGTCATAATGATAAAGACAGACAATTTATCCTTACGACACGACAGAACCATGAAACGTAATCATTTCCTGTTACTCTCCATTCTTCTTACATTCAGCATTATTCCTGCTTCCGCCCAAAAGACGACGCTGACCGGACGCGTGTACGACAGCGAGAGCGGCGAGGCACTGGTGCATGCCACCGTACAGGTGATGACTCCCGACTCGGCCTCGATGGTGACGGGTGGCATCACCAACACCAACGGAACCTTCACCATCAAAGGCATCGACGCCGGCAGTTATGTGGTGAAAATCAGTTATATCGGCTACCACAATTTCTTCCGTCCGTTGCAAGTCAAGAGTGGGGCAGCCACTACGAACAGGAGGCAGGCAGAACAGGAAGTGAACTTCGGAACCGTCATGCTGCTGCCCTCGAGCGTCATGCTGGAGTCGGCGGTCGTGACCGGTACGATGCGGCAGATTGAAGTGAAGGAAGACACGCTCATTTTCAACGCCGACGCCTTCAAAGTGCCCGAAGGCAGCGTGCTGGAAGAGTTGATACGCAAACTGCCTGGTGCCGAGGTGTCGGACGACGGAACGGTGAAGATAAACGGAAAGACTGTGAGCAAGATACTGGTGGGAGGGAAAGAGTTTTTCGGCAATGACAAGAGTATGGCCATGAAGAACCTGCCCAGCGAAATCGTGGACAAGGTCAAGACCTACGACCGTCAGTCGGAAATGGCCCGCATGACAGGCATCGACGACGGAGAGGAGGAAACCGTCATTGACCTCTCTATAAAGAAAGGAATGCAAAATGGCTGGTTCGGCAATGCCGACCTGGGTGCAGGGACCAAAGACCGTTTTGCTGAACGATTGAACGCCAACCGATTCGCAGACGGTACGCAGGCCAGCCTGATTGCCAACTGGAACAACGTGAACGACCGTTCGATGGGTGGTGGACGTGGCGGCAATGGCGTGACCACCCGTCAGAACGTGGGAGGCAACATCGCACTGGACCGTGGTAAATGGGAAATCGGAGGAAACGTGCGCTACAACGGCTCTAAGACCGACTCGTGGAACAAAAGCAGTTCGCAGAACTTCGTGACGACCCGCAATTCATTCTCCAACAGTTTCAACCAGTCAGTCAACCGCAACCACTCGACCAACGGAGACTTCCGCATCGAATGGAAGCCCGACTCGATGACGACACTCAACTTCCGCCCCAGTTTCTCGCTTGGCGGCAGCAACAGCCACGGAGTGGGGGAGAGTGCCACCTTCAACGCCGACCCATACAGCGAGGAGACAGCCACCGGAGAAGTGGTCATCACCGACCCGCTTCACCAGATGGACCTCATCAGCAACGACATCAAGGTGAACCTGAACAACAGCGGCAACCGCTCAAAGTCGGACAACTACAGTTTCAACGGCAACCTGATACTGAACCGCCGCCTGAACAACGTGGGCCGCAACTTCAGCCTCAATCTGCGCGGTTCATACTCGAACAACGAGAGCCGCACGTTCAACCTGTCCGATGTAAAATACTTCCAGTTTGGCGATTCCGTCAACCTCACCTATCGCTACCGCACCACTCCCAACTGGAACAAAAACTTCTTAGCAGGCTTCAACTACACAGAGCCGCTGATAGCCAAGACACTCTTCCTACAACTGAACTACCGCTTCAACTACTCGAAACGACACAGCGACGGCAAAGCCTACGACATGGGAGACGTGGAATACCTGGTCGACTCCATCCGCAACACAGGTGCAGGCTTCCTGCCCCTCGACTACTACCAATATCTGGACGCCGACCTCAGCCGCTACACCGACAATGAAAACCAGATTCACAACACCGACCTGCAACTGCGCTGGGTCACTCAGAAAGTGAACATGAACGCCGGTGTGTCATTCGAACAGCAGCACCAGCGAGTGGATTACCAGTATCAAGGCCTCGACACCATCGCATCGCGCAACTTCCTGCGCATCTCACCCACACTCAATTTCCGCTACAAGTTCAACAAGCAGCACACCTTGCGAATCCGCTACCGAGGCAACACCCAACAGCCTGAAATCACCGACATGTTCAACATGACCGACAACAGTAACCCGCTGAACATCCGGCTCGGTAATCCCGACTTGAAACCATCGTTCACCAACAACATCAACATAGACTGGAACAACTACGTCACCACCACCATGCGCAACTATGTGGCACGGCTCACGTTCCGCAGTGTGCTCAACAGCATTTCCAACCGGACTGAATACAACGAACAGACAGGTGGACGCATCACACGCCCCGAAAACATCAACGGAAACTGGAATGTCAACGGAAACTTCGTCTTCACCACACCACTCTTTGCAGACAACTTCACCGTCAGCACCAATTCCTCCGCCTCCTACCAAAACCAAGTGGGATACATCTACCAAAACCAGGAGACACTGAAAAACAACGTGAAGCAGACCGTCCTGGGAGAGCGGCTGACCCTGACCTATCGCGAGAACAAGGACTTGCTGAGTTATGACATCGGACTGACAGGGAACCTGAACTATAACCACACACGCTCCCAACTCGTACCGACCAACAACCGTGACACATATGATTTCAGTTACGGACTGAACAGCAACCTTTCCCTCAACAATGGCCTTGCTTTCTCGACCAACATCAGCATGCAGAGCCGCCGAGGATACAGCGCCTCCACCATGAACACCAATGAACTGATATGGAATGCCCAGGCTTCCTACCGCTTCCTGAAGAACAAGCAAGCCACCGTGTCGCTACAGGCATTCGACATACTGGCCAATCGCAGCAACATCAGCCGCACCATCTCCGCCACCATGCGCAGCGACTCGGAAAACAACGCCATCAACTCATACGTCATGGCACACTTCATCTACCGCCTGAATCTCTTCGGCAGTCGGAGTGCAAGACAAGATATGCGAAACAGCCGGAGAGGCGAAGACAATACCTACTCAGACTTCTGATAAAACACAAAAAGAGTGGGGCTCCACAGTTTGACTGCGAAGCCCCTTTTCATCTTTTGCTATGTTTTAAGAAAGTGAAATGTCAGTATGTACGATAAAGAATCCACGCATCAGGATAAGTGGCACGCAGGCGGTCGCGCAAAGCAATGGCCGATGCCTTGTCATCATAGGACGAAGCAATGACACGATACATTCCTGTCTCGGAATTCTGTGCCACTTGTGCGCTGTATCCTTGGTTCACCAGCGTGTTGCGCAGGTTGTTGGCATTCTCCGGCTTGCTGAAAGAACCGCAGACCACGTTGTAGGCCTTGAGCGAACCTCCGTTGAGAACGTTCAGACGTTCTTCAGGCAGGCCGGCTTGATCCTCCTGCGTGGTGGTGACTGGCGCAATGACTGGTGCCACACTGATAGGCTCAGTTTCCGTCTGCTGTTGTGCCAACTCCTGGGCTTTTGCCTTCTCGTAAGCCTTCTTGTAATTACTCTCTTTAGATTTGCAGCCCGTCATTGCCACTGTAGCAAGAAGAGCCATTCCGATAAAAAGAAATTTTTTCATAAATGTAATAAATAGTTATTTTAATTGGTTTTCTTGTTTTCAACAGCGAATTTACTGCTTTATGGTATGGAAACCAAACGAATTTCATAAAAAATTGTTAAACATTGGCGTTTTACTTGTTTTCTTGCAAAAAAGTAGGTAATTTTGGACGGTGATAATAGTGTCATCCAATCATTTTAAATTTTATTTTGACATGAAAAACGGTTTTGCAATTGTGACTTCATTATTGGGTGGCGCCCTCCTTGGCGCAACGCTTGGCATCCTGTTTGCACCTGACACGGGTGAGCGTCAACGCAGAAAAATAAAAGTTGCCCTGGAGCGTCATGGCGTGAAACTGGCAAAGGAAGAGTTGAACAAGTTGGTAGAAGAACTGCGCAACATCGGCAAGAACAGGGATAGTGACGACGATCCTGCTGCCGACTTTGACGTAGAGTAACCCCCTGCCATTCCTTTCCATGGAACAACCGAGAATAGAGCCTACCATAGAAGAGGGCAAACGCCTGTGGAGCCTTGTCGGGCAATATGCCAAACTCGAGATGGTCGACAAACTGACCTTTGTCCTGACTCTTCTCATCGTGGGTGGCATGATGCTTGGACTGTGTACCATTGCCATCTATTGTTTCAGCATGTTTTTCGTAACCAAACTGGCTGAGCACACGGGCGACATGGCACTCAGTTACTGCATCGTAGGCTTCATACTCCTGCTGCTTGCCGTAATCATCTTGCTGTTGCGCAGTGTTATCGTGACCACGCCACTCATCAAGTCGCTGATGAGGAAATTTTTTGAAGAGGAAGAGTCATGAATTCATACTACCAGAACATCACCTCTCCACAAGCGTTAAAACTGGAGAAGATGCGCGTGAAAAGTGAGATTCAACGCAGTTCGACTCGCTTGACCAAGAAAACCAAGTTGGCCGTCCTGCCGAAGAATCAGTCGCTCATGCAGTCCGACATCAGTTACATCCGCTATGCAGCCTGGATGATTACTGCCTACAAAACCTATTGCTCCATCCGTAAAATCTTTCGACGCAAAAAATAGAGATGGAATCCATCCTATTCCATCTCCACGATGGTGATGCCGGCACCCCCAAAATCCGGATGCTCATCATAACAACGCACGACCGCTGGAACAGTGGCCAGATATTTCCTGATTTGACTCTTCAGAATGCCACTGCCAGTTCCGTGCAAGATGCGCAAGCGGAACACCGATGATACCAGGGCATCGTCCACGAAATAAGTCACCGCTTGCAAGGCTTCATCGGTACGCATGCCGCGCACGTCTATTTCCGAACGAAAGTTCAGAGCCGTTTTACGGATGGAGTCCTGCGTATCACGGCTGACAAACGTGAAAGCACGTTTCTCATCGGTTGGAGGAAGAGCAGCCTCCAGCCGATTCAGTTTTACATTGGTCTGTACATTGCCGAATGCAACCAAAGCCTCCCCTTTGTTCAATTTCAGAACCCTTCCTACCGATTCCTGTCCGGCAAGGCGCACATAACTGCCCTGAGTAACCTCCCTGGGACCGCGGCTGGGACCTCGGTTATCGCGAAGCACTTTGGCTCGTCCAAAGACCTCCCCGTCCGCATTATCTAAGACCTCCCCTTGACTCTCGACCCTCGACTCTTGACCCTTGACCCTCTCCCTGAATTCTGCCAATTCCCGTCTTACATTTTTAGTGGCTTCCCTTTCTGCATTCTTCTCCTTAATCTCCCTGATAGTCTGTTCGATACGTGCATTTGATTCATCAATTAATCGAAGAGCCTGCGCTTTGGCTTCTTCCATGATTTCCCTCCTCCTTTCCTTCAGCCGACTTATTTCCGTCTCATATTTGGCAATCATATTCTCCAGCCGCTTCTCCTGTTGGTGGACAACACTGCGTTTCGACTCCCAGTACCGCTTGTCGCGGGCAATATCCTGCAAATACCGGTCGGCATTGATGTAATCACTTCCTACAATGTCGGAAGCCTCTTGAATCACTTCCTCGGGCAGTCCAACCTTCCGTGCCATGTCAATGGCAAACGATGAACCGGGATGACCCATGCGCAACCGAAACAGCGGTTGCATCTTGTTGCGGTCGTAAAGCATGGCACCATTCACCACACCCGTATGGTTTTGAGCGAAGAGTTTCAGGTTTTGGTAATGAGTGGTCAACACTCCAAACACACCTATCTCATTCAGTCTGCGCAACACAGCCTCGGCCATGGCACCACCGATTTGCGGCTCAGTACCACCGCCGAACTCGTCAATCAGCACCAGCGAACCACCCGTTGCCTTCCGCAACATACATTTCAGATTCAGCAAATGGGAAGAGTAGGTCGACAAGTCGTTTTCAATGCTCTGTTCGTCACCAATGTCAATGAAAACGGCATCGAAGACACCGAACACACTGCCTTCACCGACAGGCACCAACAGACCACATTGCAGCATGTACTGCAACAGACCCACCGTCTTGAGACACACCGATTTGCCACCGGCATTAGGCCCTGAAATCAACAGGATTCTTTCCTCAGGTTCCCTCAGCGCAATATCCAGGGGCACCACCCCCTCGCCAGTGTCTTTCACTTCCATCGCCCATTTCAGCAGCGGATGGACAGCAGTCGTCCAATCCACCACAGGCCCGTCCACAATGCGGGGTAGGGTGGCACCCATCCGTTTTGCCAACCTCGCCTTAGCCTGGATGAAATCCACTTCAGCCAGCAGTTCCACTCCAGCCGAAATCTCAGCAGCATGAGGGCGCAAGACAGCAGCCGTCTCCCTCAGAATCCTGACCACCTCCCGCTGCTCCTCACCCTCCAGTTCGCGCAACCTGTTGTTGGCCTCCACAACCTCCGTCGGCTCGACATACAACGTCCGCCCCGAGTCAGAAACATCTATAACAATACCACCCATCCGCCTCTTCATAGCCGGAGCAACAGGCAGCACCAGCCGACCGTCCCTCACCGTCGGAACCACGTCCCTGCCGACGAGACCCTCCGCCCGAGCACGCATCAGCACACCGTTCAGCAGCGTGCCCATCTTGCCCTCCGTCACAGCCATTTCCCGACGTATCCTTGCCAATTCCGGCGAAGCACCATCCCTGACACGACCGGACACGTCCAGCACACCATCCAGTTTTCTCACCATTTCCGGCAGACAGACAACGCCTTGCGTCATCTGTTGCAAATGCGGATAAACGAAATGCGAAACTCCGTCAGTCCTGTCAGCACGCGGCCGGTTGAAACATTTCACCACACCAATGACGGCCAGCAGGCAGCGTCCGATTTCGAAAAGACCGTCCGCTTCAACCCACGAACCCTCCAACCTCAGCCTTTCCACCCAACTGCGCACATCCGTAAAAGCCAAGTCGGGACCTTCGTCCCGTTCAGCCATTCCGACAAATTCAGCCACACAGTTCACACGCCTAATAACCTCACAACCCACATTCGTAAAAGACATGGCACTTACACGCTCACGTCCCAAGTCGCAGAGACACGAATCCTCCAACAGACGGCGAATCCGTCCGAACCCGATTTTATTTTCCAGTTCCATGTCGGCAACAAGATTTTCCATTTGTCCTTAATCATCTTTTTTACAAAGTTACTACCTTTTCGTCATAAAGTCAAATTAAATCAATTGTCATTACCGAAAGTTGCTTCGTGACTTCTTACCTGTGTCGGTATACTGTTCTGTAAGGGTAAGACCGTTTCCTTTTTAGAACTGTAAATTTCTATAATCATGGTTATGTTTAATCTTTAAGTCAAGTATTATTTTCACCTTGTTCGTAGAGATGGAACGTGTCCCGTCTCAGCATGGTGCACCTACATCGTTTGTTATTGCTGTTCCTGAGACGGGGGACGCCCACGTCTCTACGAGCAATGGGAATTTCAAAATCCCTGAATGTATGGGTTTTTTAAACATTCGGGGTGAAAAATGTAATTTTGTGCTGTGTTTCTTCGTTACTTTAGTATGAGAGTCAAGGGTCAAGAGTCAAGGGTCAAGAGCCAAGGGTCGAGAGTCAAGGGTCGAGATAATGCGGACGAGGAGGTCTTTGGGCGAGCCAAAGCACTTCGCGATAACCGCGGTCCCAGCCGTAGTCCCGGTTGCAGTCTTAGGGCTGCATCTTTCTTTTGTCTGTTTTGTTTCTTTCTGTGTTTTTGGTCAAGGGCCGAGGGTCAAGGGTCAAGGGTCGAGGCTCAGGGTGTGGTGTCGGATGGAGGTGTTGTCATACGTGGGCAGGTGACGGACTCTGAGCGGAGGCCGATTGAATTGGCGCATGTGGGTGTTGAGGGTACGGCCCGGGGTGCTGTCTGTGACTTGAGTGGAAGGTATGCGTTTACTTGCAGCAGTGATGACAGTCTGGTTGTCGTGTTTTCGATGCTGGGTTATGAGACGCGAAAACGTGTGTTAAGGAATCCGACGGACACGGTGACGCTGAATGTGGTGCTGCCGGACATGGGGTTTGAACTGGGTGAGGTGGAAGTGAGTGAGGTGAGGCGACAGACGGGTTCGATGTCGGATGTAAGTATGAGGGACATGCGCCACATGGGGAATGCCTCGGGCGGTGGTGTGGAACAGGTGGTGGCAACGCAGGCTGGGGTGAGCAGTCACAATGAATTGTCTTCGCAGTACAATGTGCGGGGTGGCTCGTTTGATGAGAATTCGGTGTATATCAATGGTACGGAGGTGTATCGTCCTTTGCTGGTGCGTTCAGGTCAGCAGGAGGGTTTGAGCATCATCAATCCGGACTTGGTGGAGCGCATTGGTTTCTCGGCGGGTGGTTTTGAGGCCCGTTATGGCGATAGGATGTCTTCTGTCTTGGACATTCAATATAAGAAGGTAAAGGGGTTTGAGGGTTCGGTGTCTGCCAGTATGTTGGGAGCGAGTGGCTATGTGGGTGTGGGGAATGAGAGGTTCAGCATGTTGCACGGTGTTCGCTACAAGACGACTGGTTATCTGTTGGGTACGTTGGAGACGAAGGGTGAGTATGACCCTCGCGACTTTGATTACCAGTCGTATGTAAGTTGGATGCCTTCAAAACGGTGGACGGTGGATGTGATGGGTGTAGTTTCCCGCAACGACTATGGTTTTGCGCCGGCGGACCGTGTGACGCGCTTTGGTACTTCTGAGGATGTAAAGGAGTTAAAGGTGTATTTCGATGGTGAAGAGCGTGACTGGTTCCATACGTATTTTGGCGCAGCCTCGGTTTGTCATCATGTAAATGAACAGAACGATGTAGCCTTGAATTTCTCGGCTTTCAGGACTCAGGAACGTGAGGCGTTCGACATCAGTGGTGAGTACTGGCTGAACACGGATGGTGATTCTGAAAGCCTGGGATTTGGAAAGTACATGGAACATGCACGTAATCGGTTGAACGCTACGGTGGCCAGTATGGGTGTATCGGGAAGGAGTCGTTGGACGGGGCATGACGTGCGCTACGGAGCACTGGTGAAGCGTGAGAAGGTGACGGAAAGGATGCGTGAGTGGGAGATGCACGATTCTGTGGGTTATTCCCTGCCCCACTCTGCCGAACGATTGGAATTGATTTACAATTTGGTGTCGCGCCATGAGGTGAGGAGCAGCAGGCTGGAGGTTTATGTGCAAGACACTTGGAGAAGGTTTTTTGATGAGGGGGAGGTGGTGCTGAACTATGGTGCGAGGATGTCGCACTGGTCGTGGAACGGTGAGTGGCTGTTTTCGCCTCGGGCGACGGTGGCTTTTGTTCCGTCTGCCAACGAACGGATGGCGTTGCGCTTTTCGACGGGTGTGTACTACCAGTCTCCTTTCTACAAGGAGTTGAAGGATACGATTACGACTGAGGGGAACACGTATGTGGAGTTGAACGGTGGCATCAAGTCGCAACGTAGTGTGCATTTTGTGCTGGGTGGAGAATATAGGTTCCGCGTGGGCAGCCGTCCTTTCAAGGCGTCGGCTGAGGTATACTATAAGGCGTTGTCGAACTTGATTCCTTATAATGTGGACAATGTGCGGGTGGTCTACTATGGCCAAAACATGGCAAAAGGCTATGCTGTGGGTGTGGACACGAAGGTGTATGGTGAGTTTGTTCCGGGAACGGACTCTTGGGTGAGTTTCGGTCTGATGAAAACGGAGGAACGGATTGGCGGCAAGTCGGTTCCCCGTCCTACTGACCAATTACTGAACTGCGCGATTTTACTGAGTGACTATTTCCCAGGCACGGACCGCTGGAAAGCAACAATCCGGGGGCATTATGCGAGTGGTTTTCCTTTTGGTCCTCCTCACTCGGGTCGCGAGAAGCAGGTGTACCGGATGAAGGACTATCGTCGTGTGGACCTTGGGTTGTCGTATCGTCTGCTGAACAATGAGGACGGCCGTCGGCACTCGGGGTTTGCGGGCTTGCTGAGGAATGTGTGGGTAGGTATTGATGCTTTCAACATCTTTGACATTGCCAATGTCAATTCTTATTATTGGGTGAATGACATTTCGAATAATCAATTTGCCGTCCCGAATTATCTTACGGGACGGCAGATCAATGGTAGGATTTTGGTGGAGTTTTAGTCTTTACAGTTTTATCTTCTTGCCTTTCGACTCGTTGTGGAGCCGGTCGAGCGAGGTGATGACGATGGTGCAGGAGGAATAGTCTTTTTTCAGGAGGAACATGGTTCCGGGTGTGATGGCTTCGATGTGGGAGGCGTCGTCGAGGTCAATTTTCTCTCCGTGTTCAAAACTGTAGACAACGTAGTTACGTGCCCTATCAAGTTCGTCTTTGTGCTTAGGAGCATCCCATATCAGTGCGGGTCCGCGCTGTGTTTTGATGATATGGATATTGGCCGGCTTCTTGGGTTTCTTCTTATCGATGAATGGCATGAGCGGCTGGAGTGCGGGATAGCGGTGATAGCGTCGTTCAAGCATTGTGAGGTAGTTGCCTGGGTTGTCAACGACTGCGGCTGCGTACCATTGGCAGGAGCCTTGAATGTGGGGAAGGTTCCTCTGTATACGGTATTTGGCTTCCATCTGGTGGATGGCAGGGTTATCGGGGTCAGTACCTTTGACTGTACGTTCTACGTCCTGGCCGATGAATAGTGGGCGCTCGCTACAATAGTCGTTCCACCAGTGGCACAGCACTTCATAGTCGGCCATCTTGTTGCCCAGGTTCCAGTAGACTTGTGGAATGAGATAGTCTACCCATCCTTTCTTCTGCCACTGCACAACGTCAGCATAAAGGTCGTTGTAGTTGGTCAGTCCGCGTGTGGCACTCCCCTCTTTGTCGTTTTCGCCCGAGGAACTGTGGCGATAGATGCCAAAGGGTGAGATGCCGAACTTTACCCAGGGTTTTTCCTTATGGATGAGTTTGTGGAGTTTTTCGACAAGTTTGTTGACATTTTCCCTGCGCCAGTCTTCCAGGGTTTGGGAACCATGGTGGGTTGTCTCGTAGAGGTCTTGGTCGGGAATGATGCCTCCGGAGACGGGATAGGGATAAAAGTAGTCGTCCATATGGATGCCGTCGACGTCGTACCGCTGTATGATGTCTTGTACCACCATGCAAGTGTAGATGCGATTGGACTCGAGTGCGGGATTCATGATGAGCATTCCGTCGTAGGGGAACACCTGTTCAGGGTGTTGCATGGCAATGTGGTTGGATGCCAGTTGGGTCGTCCCCTTGGTCTTGGCTCGGTAGGGGTTAATCCAGGCATGACACTCCATGCCGCGCTGGTGGCACTGTTCGACCATCCAATGAAGTGGGTCCCAACCGTCGGATGGTGACACGCCTTGTTTGCCTGTAAGAAAGCGGCTCCAAGGCTCGTATTTGGAGCGATAGAGTGCGTCGCCTTCTGCTCTGACCTGGAAGATGATGGCGTTGATACCAGCATGTTGCAGGACATCTAACTGGGTGCCCAGCATGCGCTGGATTTCTGCTGTGTTCTTGCCAAGATACTGACCATTGACACATTGAATCCAGGCTCCGCGAAATTCACGTTTCGGACAGTCTGGTACTACTTTCTTTTTTGCCCAGGATTCGGGGGCACTCACAAGTGTCTGTAGCAGCATGATTGCTGCCGTTAAAAGAATTTTTTTCATAATGTTATTAATTTTTGTCGAGGGTCGAGAGTCGAGAGTCAAGGGGAGGTCCTTGATACTGCGGACGGGGAGATCTTTGGACGAGCCAAAACGCTTCGCGATAACCGCGGTCCCAGCCGCGATCCCAGGGCAATGAAAATTTCAAATTTCTGAGACGGGGCACGCCCACGTACCCTTCGGTTCTCCCGTTATCGGGGGACAGAAACTACGAGTGGGTGTTTCCATTATTTATTTTTAACCGGACGCCATAATTATTTATCTATTATTGTATTCACCTTGCTCGTAGAGACGGGACGTGTCCCGTCTCAGCAAACCGCATGGGAAAAACAATTTGTTGTCAGAGGAAGGGTGTGAGAAGGTTGCCCAACCATCCCACAAATCGTCTCCAGCATGATTTCCGTTTCCAGTAGTCGTCAGTCAGTGGCACGGACTGCTCTTTATCTCGTTCAATCATGTCAACCATCTGCTGGGCAATACTCTGGTCGAAAATGACCGTATTCACTTCATGATCACAACGTAGCGAACGGGCATCCAAGTTGGACGAACCGATGGTGCAGAAGTGGTCGTCAACCACCATGGCCTTGGTATGATGGAAACCGCCATTGAACATGTATACTTTTGCTCCCTTCTTAGCCAGGTTCCTGCCCACATGGTGCGAGGCATCTGGTGTGAGGGGAATGTCACTCTTCTCGGACAACAGGATTTCCACTTCCACCCCACGCTTGATGGTTCGTTTCAGTGCTTTGCGTGTCTTGTGGGTCGGTACGAAGTAGGGGTTGATGATGCGCACTTTCTGCTGTGCATTGTCCAGCATGGAGATGTATAGGTGCCTGATGGACTTGGGCGATTCGCCTGGCATGCGGTCTACAATGCCCACCAGCATATTGCCGACTACGGAGTCGGCTTTCGGTTTGCATGATTCTTCGTCTATAACCTCGTGTGTCTCTCTTTCCCACATGGTGGAGAAGATGTGGTGCAAGTCGGCCACGGCAGGACCCTCGATGTGCATGTGCATATCGCGCCATGGACCGATGCCATCCAATCCGTCTATGTAGTAGTCGGCCACATTCATTCCACCCGTATATCCGACGCGTCCGTCAATCACCACAATCTTTCGGTGGTCACGGGGAAAAATATGGTTCACCCACGGAAAGCGAATCGGATCGAATTTCACGAATTCAATGCCCAGACTGGCAATGGAGTCATGTTGTGCCGACTTGATGGGACGGTTGTTCGAACTGTTGCCAAAGGCATCATACATTACCTTTACCTCCACACCCTCCAGTGCTTTCTGCGCCAGCAGATGGATGAGTAATGCATTGATGGAGTCGTTCCGGAAATTAAAATACTCCATGTGGATATAATGCTCTGCCTGACCTATTTCGGCAAACATGTCCTCAAACTTTTCATAGCCACTGGGCAACAATTTTACATGGTTACCCCTGCTGAGAGGAATGCCTTCGGACTGTAGGTAAGCGATTTCAAGTGAGTCTGAAGACCCTCCGTGGAGGCTCCCGTCCACTTCTTGTGCTGATATCCTGCTGCACACAGCAAGCAGGCAAACACAAATGATACTATGACTGAATCTAAATTTCAATTTTCTCATTTTTTTTCTATTTTGTCAAGGGTTGAGAGTCCTTGGGAACGCGGACGTCCTCGTCCGCACACACTCTTCTGCCTAGGTTCTTGCCAGTTTGTCTTAAAGTTACTGCGGACGAGGAGGTCTTTGGACGAGCCAAAGCGCTTCGCGATTACCACGCTCCCAGGTTTAGTTGAGGGTCAAGAGTCCCATTGTTCGTAGTTTCTGTCCCCCGATAATGGGGAAACCGAAGGGGGTATGGGTGCATCCCCGTCTCAGAAGTTAAGGGCCACTTTAAATTTCTGGTACCAAAATGCCTTGAAATCCCAAGGCAATTGCTGCATCGACATTAGCCTGGCTATCATCAAGAAACAGACAGTCCTCAGCCTTGACATTAGCCTCAGAAAGCACTTTTTGGAAGATTGTCGGTGAAGGCTTGTAATCGTGCAACTGGTAACTGTAGTACACTTGGTCGAAGTAATGGCACAGTCCATGTCCGTCACCACTGAAGTCCTTACTCTCAGCCCATGCCGTCATGAACGGATTGGTATTACTTAACAGCATCACCCGATGCTCCTTCTTCAGTTCCAAAAGCATGTTCAGCCGCTTCAGATCCACCTGCGTCACATAGCCACGCCATGCCCACTGACACTGCCCGAAGGTCAGTTGAGTTTTCACCCCACCATTCTGATCAGTCACCAGGTCAGACAAAGCCTGCACAAAACCCTCGGCATCCAGACTCCCATCCTCACACCAACGAAAGATTCCACTGTGTCCATAGCGTCCCAAACGTTGACGGGCATCCTTCAAGCCCAGTTGTTCAAATCGTTCGTATGCCACTTCCGGCGTCAGTGGGACTACTACGCCACCAAAGTCGAAGATAAGGTTTCGAGGAAGGTCGCCTCTACCAAACAATCGGAGTTTTTCCACGTTCACACAAATAAGCATTCGCCTTACTGAAATGATGATTACCAAAGAAGCCACGAAAGGCAGACAAGGGTGATGGATGAGCCGAACGAAGCACCAAATGGCGGCCAGCATCTATCAGGTGAGCCTTGCTACCAGCATAACTGCCCCATAACATGAACACAAGTCCGGCGCATTCCCTGTTTAGCAGACTAATTACAGCATCCGTAAACATTTCCCATCCTTGTCCCTGGTGAGAACCAGCCTGATGAGCACGCACCGTCAGCGTTGCATTCAGCAGCAGCACGCCTTGACGAGCCCATCGCGTCAAGTCGCCCGATCGAGCAACCGATACTCCTACATCCGACTCAATCTCCTTGTAAATATTCAGGAGTGAGGGCGGAAGTTTCATTCCCTCAGGAACCGAGAAGCACAAGCCCTGTGCCTGCCCCTCTTCGTGATAAGGATCTTGCCCCAGCAGCACTACCTTCACTTGTTCGAAAGGACACAAATCAAACGCATGGAAAATATGTCCACCACGCGGATACACCTTTCCCGCAGCATACTCTCTACGCACAAACTCCGTCAGGCGTTCAAAATAAGGCTTTTCAAATTCTACCTTCAGCCTGCTGCGCCAACTTTCCTCAATCCTAACATTTACCATACACTCTTGAAGTTTGAAATTTGAAGTTTCTTTGGACGAACCAAAGCGTCGGTAGAGCCGAACGATGAGAAATTTGAAGTTTTCATTGCCCTGGGACCGCGGCTGGGACCGCGGTTATCGCGAAGCGATTTGGCTCGTCCAAAGACCTCCTCGTCCGCAGAAAATTGATGTTTTTAATCTCGCACAAATATCATAGATTTCACAGAATCTCTCTCCCTCACTTCCGGGGAGGGCCGTAGAGAGGCTTAGGATGTTGGGGGGGGAGGCTTATTTTCTTTGAGTCTACTCCTTCAAATGATACTCAATCAGTCCCGCCATAGGTTCCTTCATAATCCTGCCGGCACGGAAGCCACAACGCTCCAACGTCTCCCGCAATTCCTCCTCATATTGCCAGGCAATCGACCCGACGAAATGAACAGGCAAGTGTCTCCATCCCTCATACAGAGACACATTACGCTGCAAGAAAGCACGGAAACAACCCACCAGAAAGTCATGCACCTCGCTCGAATCGCGGTGGTGAGCACAAAACAACGACAAACCAGCAAGAAATCTGTTTGGCAACGATTCGCGGTAAGTCCTCTGCACAATCTCAGCAGTCGTAAGCCCCGTCTCGGCAAAAAACAAATCACACAATTCCTTCGAGAACTGACGCTTCACACAGTTTCCCACCAGACACCTGCCAATGTAAGCCCCACTCCCCTCGTCACCCAGCACATAGCCCAGCGGAGGCACGTTGGCCACAATATCATTCCCATCGTAACAACACGAGTTGCTACCCGTACCCAAGATACACACTATACCCGCCTCACAGCCCGACAAGCCACGCGCTGCCCCCAACATGTCACTGCCTACGGAAGTATCAACCCGAAACACCTCTCGCAAGGCCGACTCCACCACCCCAACCTTCTCCGCAGTGCATCCGGCACCATAGAACCACACCGGTCCCACCTCCTGGCCGTTCAGTTCGGGCAACAACTCCATCCTCAGAAGTTCCACCATCTCCACCACCTCCATCTGGTACGGATTGATACCACTCGTCACAAACTGTTTGAAGCGGCGTCCATCACTCAGACACCATGCTGTCTTCGTACTACCACTGTCAGCAATCAAAACCATGAGTAATTAAAATTTGAAATTTGAAAATTTTGTCAAGTGTCAAGAGTCAAGAGTCAAAAGAAAGTTTAGGGTTTAGAGGTTAAAGAACTTATCCTCATTGCTCGTAGTTTCTGTCCCCCGATAACGGGGGAACTGAAGGGGGTTGTGGGCGTGCCCCGTCTTAGAAAGAACCGAAGGAACAGTGTCGGCAAATCCGAACGATTAGAAGTTTCTTTAACTTCAAACTCTAACCTTTTCTCTCCCCTACTTCAGTGGGGTTGAGGGAGGTCTCTTCACTCCATTCCCTGATACGTTGCTCCTCACTCAATTTGCAAATCAGCAACATGCCGTCATGCTTAGCCACGATGAAATCCTCCAACCCTTGAATTACTACCCTTTTCACCCCATCAACATGCACCATGCAGTTCGACGACTCGTGCAGTTCCACACCATCGCCCACTACAGCATTGCCGCTGACATCCCTATCCAATAACGATTGCAACGATCCCCATGTACCAACGTCACTCCATCCGAAGTCTGCCGGAATCACAAAAATCTCATCGGCATGTTCCAGCACGGCATAGTCAATAGAAATACTGGGAACACATGGAAAGTTCCGGTCAATGCAGGCCTGCTCCTCCACAGTTCCGTACACTGGCAACAGTCGCTCGAACACCTCCGAAATCTCAGGAGCATACACACGCAAGGCATTCACAATTGTCCCCACGTTCCACACAAAAATACCACTGTTCCAGTAGTACGATCCCGCGGCCACATATCTGCGAGCCGTCTCCAAGTCCGGCTTCTCCCTGAAACTGTCCACACGCAGAACAGCCGGGTTCCTCAGTGACACAGAGCCAGCGTCCACCTCAATATAGCCATAGCCCGTTTCGGCACGCGTCGGACGCATGCCCAGCGTCACAATCGCATCCGTCTGCGCCGTAAACTCAAGCGCCATTCCGACCACCCGCCTGAACTCAAGCAAGTTGCCCACCACATGGTCGCTCGGAGCCACGACCAGGTTTGCTTTTCCATTCAGTTTCTTGATGCGCCAAGCCACATATGCGATACATGGAGCCGTGTTCCGTCGGCATGGTTCCAGCAGCACATGGCTACGGTCCACTTCAGGCAACTGATTATACACCAGTTCGGCATAATCCACCGACGTGACCACCCATACATTCCCCATCGGCACCATGCCCCGAAAACGGTCTACTGTCATTTGCAACAGACTCCTGCCCGTCCCCATCACGTCCATAAACTGTTTCGGACATTCCCTACTGCTCACAGGCCAGAAACGACTGCCCACACCACCGGCCATCACCACCAAGTGGTTATTTATATTCCCTTCGACACTTTCCATTGTTCATCTTCCATTCTTTTACTTTACATTTTCTTATTTGTTGCTTTCCCCTCCTTTCTCCTCCACACTCACTGCAAAGTTAGAAAAATATTGTTCAAACAGAAAAGGACAATCGCAAAAACTTTCCATTTTCTGTCACTACGCTTTCTCTTTGGGAAAAAGAGAGTCGTTTGTTTGGTGCATGTGTGTTATTTTTGTTAACTTTGAACACTGGTTTCCGGAAAAGAGGAATACCTTCAACGAAAGACGCAATAAAAACAAGGATGAAAATTGGGCTGATTCAGATGGATGTGACTGCCGCTTGCGATGTGGGGAGTCAATTGCTAAGGCTGGAAGAGCGGTTGCTGGAAATCCCGGGGTGCGATTTGTACGTACTGCCAGAGTTGTTTGCTACTGGCTTTGACCTTCCTGTGGAGGTGTTGGCTAGGGTTGCCGGCAAGTTGGTGCGCTGGATGGAGGAGATGGCTCGTCGTCTGGAAGCGGGAGTGATGGGAAGTGTGGCTGTGATGGTGAACGGTCGTCTGAGAAACCGGCTTTATCTGATTGGGCCCGACGGTGTGGTGGACAAGTACGACAAGCGTCATGTGTTCAGGATAAGTGGTGAGGAGGCGTATGAAGGTGGTGTGGAATGTGTGGTGTCGGAATGGCGTGGTGTGCGGTTGTGGATGGGTATTTGCTACGACTTGCGCTTTCCGGTGTGGAGCCGCAATGTAGATGGCAGGTATGACTTGGCTGTATATGTGGCCCGTTGGCCGCTGAGTCGCAGGTCGGCTTGGCGTGTGCTGCTGCAAGCGCGTGCGCTGGAAAACCAATGCATGGTAGTGGGTGTAAACGGCTGTGGGGGATCGTTGTGTGTGGATGCCAAAGGCCGGATTGTGACTGAACTGGGAGATAGGGAGGGTGTGACCGTAGCGGTGTTCGATGCGGAGGAGCAACGGGCTTTCAGGGAGAAGTTTCCCGTGCTGCAGGATGGGGATAAATTGAGAATTGAAAATTAAAAACATCTCATCGTTTGGCTTTGCCGACGCTTTGGCTTGTCCAAAGTCATCGCGAAGTGATTTGGCTCGTCCAAAGAAACTTTAAACTTCAAACTTCAAACTTTAAATTTCAAACTAAAAGATAATTGTCATTGTGAAGCGTTTATTATTGGGCGACGAGGCGATTGCGCTGGGTGCTTTGCATGCAGGACTTTCGGGTGTGTATGCCTATCCGGGTACACCGTCGACGGAAATAACAGAATTTATCCAAGGTAACAGTCTGGCTGCGAGCCGTGGAGTGCGCAGCCGATGGTGTGTGAACGAGAAAACAGCAATGGAGGCTGCGTTGGGCATGTCCTATGCTGGCAGGCGTGCACTTGTCTGTATGAAGCATGTGGGCATGAATGTGTGTGCCGATGCATTTGTGAACAGTGCGGTGACGGGAGTGAAGGGTGGCCTGGTGGTTCTGGCTGCTGATGACCCCTCGATGCACTCGTCGCAGAACGAACAAGACTCTCGCTTCTATGGTCAGTTTGCCTTGGTGCCCACGCTGGAACCGAGTAACCAGCAAGAGGCTTATGACATGACGAGGATGGCGTTCGACTTGTCCGAACAGGTGGAATTGCCGGTACTGTTGCGCATGGTGACGCGCCTTGCACACTCCAGGTCATCGGTTGTGACAGTGGATGTCCCGCGCGAGGTGAATAGTTTTGCGCCTGCCGAGGGGAAGAACTGGGTGTTGCTGCCGGCTATTGCCAGGATTCAGTATGCCGCTCTGGTCGAAAAGCAGACTGAGTTGCTGACCCGAAGTGAGAGGTCAACCTGGAACAGACTGACGGTTGTGGAGCGGGAAAAGGGAATGGGTATCATTGCTTGTGGCATCGGCTACAACTATGTGCAGGAATGGAAGTTGGGTGATGTGTCGGTACTGAAGGTGTCGCACTACCCCCTGCCTCAGAAGTTGGTGAAGGAATTGGCTGCGACGTGCGACTCAATTCTTGTGGTGGAGGACGGTCAGCCTGTCGTAGAGCAGGAGGTTCGTCGTATGCTGAGTGCCGACTATGAAGTGAGAGGACGGTTGACTGGCGACTTGCCCCGAACGGGGGAATTGACACCCGACTGTGTTGCCCAGGCCCTTGGAATCGCTGTAGAGGCGGGTTATGCTCCGTCGGAACTTGTGACGGCTCGTCCTCCACAGTTGTGCCCAGGCTGCGGACACCGTGACGTCTATACCGCCCTCAACAAGGTGGCTGCCGAATATCCTGGAGCCCGCATCTTCGGCGACATCGGCTGCTACACGCTCGGTGCGTTGCCACCGTTCCAGTCGATTGCCTCGTGCGTCGATATGGGTGCCAGCATCACGATGGCGAAGGGTGCTGCGGATGCAGGTCTTCGTCCCTCCATCGCTGTCATTGGTGACTCAACCTTCACGCACAGCGGCATGACGGGTCTGCTCGATGCCGTGAACGACCATTCGCCCATCACGGTCATCATCAGCGACAACCTCACCACCGCCATGACGGGCGGGCAGGACAGCGCAGGCACGAACAAGTTTGAGGCCATCTGCTTCGGACTCGGTGTAGAGCCAGAGCACGTGCGCGTCGTCGTACCCCTGCCGAAGAACATGGACGAAATCACCCGCATCCTGCGCGAGGAAATCGAGTACGACGGCGTCAGTGTCATCATTCCCCGCCGCGAATGCATCCAGACGTTAAAACGCCACACATCAAAGAAATCGTAAACATTTTTCATCAAAGATTTTAAGGATTAATAGGGATTTTTTCCTTTTCATCCTTAAATTCTTGATAAATATACACTAATAATGAAGACAGACATCATCCTTTGCGGCGTGGGAGGTCAAGGTATACTCTCAATCGCCACCATCATCGGCGAAGCCGCCATGAACGAGAATCTGTACATCAAACAAGCCGAAGTGCACGGAATGTCGCAGCGTGGCGGTGATGTGCAGTCGAACCTGCGCATCTCCTCCGAACCCATCCACAGCGACCTCATCGCTCTGGGCAGTGCCGACGTCATCATTTCGATGGAGCCGATGGAAGCCCTGCGCTACCTGCCTTGGCTCTCGAAGGATGGCTGGATCATCACGTCGAGCGTGCCGTTCGTCAACATCCCGAACTATCCTGACCTCGAGGCCGTGAAGGCAGAACTGCGTCAGGTGCCCCACATCATTACGCTCGACATTGAACAGATGGCCAAGGACAACGCCGTACCGCGTTCTGCCAACGTCATCCTCCTGGGTGCCGCACAGCAGGCTCTCGGCATCGACTACGACAAACTCGAGGCCGCTGTTCGCGGCGTATTTGCCCGTAAGGGCGATGCCATCGTCGAGACCAACGTCAAGGCACTGGCATTAGGAAAGGAGGCTCAGTGATGAGTGCTATGAATGCACTGACTCTACAGCAGAAGATATAATGTTATACAAAGGTTAAAGGGTTAAAGTTTGAAGTTTATATTTTTTAGTCGAGAGTTGAAAATCCATTGCTCGTAGTTTCTGCCCCCGATAACGGGGGAACCGAAGGGGGTTGCGGGCGTGCCCGTCTCAATAAGCCGAACAGACTCCCCAGTTTTTACCACGCCCAAAGCGTCGTATAGGCTTTGTGCAAGATGAAACTTAGTTTTACATCATTTAACGATATGGTTTTATGAAACCCACTCCCATTCAGAAGGAAATCGTCGATGGTCTCATCGCGCAACTTGGCATCGAGGACTTCGAGCGAGCCACGATTCGAGAGGTGAAGCAGGTGACTGCGAAGGCTGAGGTCGAGAGCGGCGTCGAGTTCATCAAGATGGAAATGGGCATTCCCGGACTACCTGCAGCGCAAGTTGGTGTGGAAGCTCAGGTGAAGGCCCTGCAGGACGGCATCGCCCACAACTATCCCGACATTCAGGGCTATCCGGAACTGAAATGGCAGGCATCGCGTTTCGTCAAGGCTTTCGTCGGCATCGACATCGCACCCGAGGGTTGCGTGCCCGTCAGTGGGTCGATGCAAGGCACGTTTTCCTCGTTCCTCACCTGTTCGCAAGCCGACCGTACGAAAGACACCGTCCTATTCATCGATCCGGGTTTTCCCGTACAGAAAATGCAGTTGCAGGTCATGGGCGTCAAGTACGAAACCTTCGACGTGTACGACTACCGCGGCGACAAACTCCGTCCCAAACTGGAGAGTTATTTGCGTCGGGGCAACATCTGTGCCATCATCTATTCCAATCCGAACAACCCCGCATGGATCTGCCTGACGGAACAGGAATTGCGCGACATCGGTGCGCTCGCCACCCAGTATGACGCCATTGTGATGGAAGACCTCGCATACTTTGCGATGGACTTCCGCGCGGATCTCAGCACACCATTCCAGCCGCCATTCCAGCCCACGGTGGCCCGCTACACGGACAATTACATCCTGCTTATCAGCGGTTCGAAAGCCTTCTCCTATGCCGGCGAACGCATCGGAGTGACGTGCATCAGCAACCACCTCTTCCATCGTCATTTCCCCGACCTCTCCACACGCTATGAAGGTCTGCCCTTCGGTCTAGTGTTCTCCACACGTATGCTCTACGCACTCAGCAGCGGTACGAGCCACAGTGCGCAGTACGCGCTGGCAGCCATGTTCCGTGCAGCCTGCGACGGCGAGTATCGTTTCCGCAACGATGTCAAAGTCTATGGCGAACGGGCGCACCGTCTGAAGGAAATCTTCCTGCGTCACGGTTTTCATATAGTCTACGACCGCGACCTCGACCGTCCCGTGGCCGACGGTTTCTACTTCACCATCGGGCGGCGCGGTATGACCAGCGGGCAACTCGCGCACGAACTGTTATATTATGGTGTCTCTGCCATCAGTCTCATTACCACGGGTTCGCACCAGCAGGGCCTTCGCGTCTGCACGTCGTTCATCGAAGACCACCAGTACGCAGCACTCGACGAGCGGATGCGGATTTTTAACGAGAACCATACTCTCTGACTTGCTGCCGTCGAAAAAGTTAAATGAACACCAACGAAAACCCCGAAAGTGAGAGAATCACTTACGGGGTTTTCTCATTAAATGGTGTGTATGGAACCATGCTTTATCTCAGCATCTTCTTATTACCGTTCTGGATGACGATGACGATGCCTTTGTGGTCATTGCCGACAGGCATGCTCACGGGACAAATACCGGCTATGTTTTTTGAAGGATATTTTCAGTTAAAAAATAATGGAGAATGGCGCGTGTGAATAATTTTGGAAAGAATTTCTGGATTATTTCTCGAAATTTCTTTCAGATTATAAAATTAATCTGTACATTTGAAGGAAATTTTTCTTTTTATTCATTTAACACAACAAAAACATGACAAAAAGATTCTCAGCAATCAGGAAGACGCTGGCCGTGTCGCTCGCCATCTTCAGCAGTACGGCAGCGATGGGACAACAAGCCCAAATCTCCCCCAACACCTCTCAGGGAGGGGAGTCCAGAACGGCTCTTAATAACGCTTCGGACTTCGTTGGCGAACTTGCCGACCGCATTCAACTGCATGGCTATGCTCAGGGAGGTTTCAACTACAGCCATAAGGGTGGTGATGACCAGAGTACGTTTGAAATCAAGCGTGTGCTCTTTTGGGCAAACGCACAGATCACGGACCGCTGGTCATTCTTGTTTATGCACGACTTCTCGAGCGTCGTACAGGAATACTACACAGACTACCGCTTGACAAGAAACAAAGCGTTGACGGTTCGCCTTGGACAATTCAAGAATGGACTTTCGCTTGAAAATCCGCTCTCCCCGACTGCAATGGAAGCCATCGATGTCTATTCCGAAGGTGTGACCTACCTCACTGGTTGTGGCAGTGACCCTCTCTATGGCGTTCAGTACGGTCGCGACCTTGGTCTGGCACTATTCGGTGAAACCAACAACGGCAAGTTGCACTACGAACTGGACGTGCTGAACGGCCAGGGCATCAACCGCAAGGACGGCAATGCCGAGAAGGACTTCATCGGACGATTGGAATATCGTCCTGTTCAGAGGTTGAATCTTGTAGCGTCTGGACAACTGGGACGTGGACATGCCGTGGCGACATCCATCTACAACCCTGACATCCAAATCGGTGACAACTACAAACGAGACCGCGTAACCGTAGGCTTCGACTACAAGTCGCGCAGCCTGAACCTGCATGGCGAGTACCTGAAAGGTTGGGACGGAAAGGCACACAGCCACGGCGGTTATCTGACGGGCAACGTACCGCTGGGCACGTCAAAAGTAGATATGGTCGGTTCTTACGACTTTTTCAACTTTAACACTGCCCTGCACATGCACCATCACAAGGCCATCGCGGGTTTGCAATACTGGTTCTACGGCAAGTGCCGCCTCCAGTTGCAATACGTCTATAAGAATGCCTTCACCGAAGGCGGCCTGTTCCGCCACGGTGCCAACCACGCGGTGATGTGCCAGATGCAAATCAGATTTAATTAACCATTAATGCGGACGAGGACGTCTTTGATAAGGCGTCCGCAGTAACTTTAAGACATACCTGCAAGAACCCAGGCAGAAGAGTTTGTGCGGACGAGGACGTCCGCGTTCCTAGGGACCTTGACCCTCGACTCTTGACTCTTAACCTCTAATTTTTTTTAACCTTTAAACTTTTTTCAGTAATGTTTATAAAGATACTTCTCACAGTCATATTCCTCACCCTCACCGTTGGTGTCGGTGTGTGGTCAAGAAAACAGGCACGGAGTGTCGATGGCTTCGTACTGGGCGGACGCAACGTCGGTCCGTGGCTCACGGCTTTTGCCTATGGAACTTCCTATTTTTCGGCAGTAGTGTTTGTCGGCTATGCCGGTCAGTTCGGTTGGAAATACGGATTGTCCAGTACATGGATTGGTGTGGGCAATGCACTCATAGGCTCACTGTTAGCGTGGTTGGTGCTGGGACGACGCACCAAACTGATGACACAACATATTGAGAGCCGTACCATGCCAGACTTTTTTGGTACTCGTTACGACAGTCAGAACCTGCGAATCGTGGCCTCCATCATTGCCTTTGTCTTTCTCATTCCCTATACGGCTGGTGTCTACAAGGGCATCTCTACACTGTTTGAAATGGGATTTGGCATCCCCTACGAATATTGCGTCATTGTGATGGCCGTACTCACTGCCGTCTATGTCATCCTGGGAGGCTATAAGGCAACAGCCATGAACGACTTCATCCAAGGCATCATCATGCTGTTCGGCATTGTAATCGTCATTGCTGCCGTACTCAACTCCCAGGGCGGACTGACCGCAGCCGTGAGCAAGATGGCTACTCTCCCTTCCGACGAAGGTACGTCTACCGGAGTCTTCGCTTCTCTTCTGGGACCTGACCCGTGGAATCTGCTGGGTGTGGTGATTCTGACATCACTCGGCACATGGGGACTGCCACAAATGGTAGGCAAGTTCTACAGTATCACCGACGAGAGCGCTATCCGTCGTGGCACTATCATCTCCACCATCTTTGCCCTTGTCGTGGCTGGTGGTTGCTACTTCCTCGGAGGCTTTGGACGTCTTTTCGGAATGCCCCCCACCCTGCCCAATGGCCGCCTCGACTTCGATGCAATTGTCCCTTCGATGTTGGTCACACTTCCTGACGTCATCATTGCCCTCGTGGTATTGCTAGTGCTTTCTGCCTCCATGTCCACCCTGGCTTCGCTGGTACTTACTTCCTCTTCCACCATGACACTCGACCTGATATACCGCGACAAGAAGTCCATGCCTGGTGAGGTGGAGGAAGGCAGTATAGACGACATGGTGTCCGAGAAAGTGGAGCGCAGAAAAGTAGTCGTGATGCGAGTGCTTATCGTCTTCTTCATTGTAATCTCCTTGCTCATTGCCCTTAACCCACCCACCTTCATTGCCCAATTGATGGGAATCTCATGGGGCGCACTGGCTGGTGCATTCCTTGCTCCCTTCATGTTGGGACTTTACTGGCGGGGCGTCACCAAAGCATCTGTTTGGGCTTGTTTTGTGTGGGGCGTTGGACTGACGGTGGCAAACATGCTGTTGGGCAATCCGCTCAACCCCATCAACTGTGGAGCCATTGCGATGTTGGGTGGCTTCCCCATTGTGTGGTTAGTCAGCCTCCTTTCCCCCAAGTTACCACGCAAACTTGTTGACGACATCTTCCAGTGTTATTAATAAAAATTATGAATTTTGGACTAAAAGATAGAGAAAAAAATGATTTGGAATCCAAATAAAGAATGCATGAGTCGCGACGAAATGAGCGAACTCCAAGGACGCAGGCTGCACAAGATAGTCGAGTACGTATATCACAATGTGCCTTTCTACCGCCATAAGTTGCAGAAGATGGACATCACTCCCGACGACATCCGCACGATTGACGACATCACCAAACTGCCCTTTACAACGAAAAAGGACCTGCGCGACAACTATCCCTTCGGCCTTCAGGCAGCACCCCAAAGCGAGATTATCCGCATCCATGCCTCCAGCGGCACCACAGGCAACCCCACCATCGTCGGCTACACCCGCAAGGACATCGGTGTGTGGACTGAGTGCATGGCTCGCTGCCTGACAGCCTATGGCATCACCCGCAACGACATTTTCTCCGTTTCCTATGGCTATGGGTTGTTTACAGGTGGCCTGGGTGCCCACAACGGAGTGGAGATGGTGGGAGCCTCAGTAGTGCCTGCCTCGACAGGTAACACAGAGAAACACGCCAAACTCATCCGCGACCTCGGCATCACAGGAATTGCCTGTACACCTTCCTACGCACTCTATTTGGCCGAGACAATGGAGCAGATGGGCATCACCAAAGAGCAGATAAAACTTCGTGTCGGTGCCTTTGGTGCCGAGCCATGGACTGAACAGATGCGTGAGGAGATACAGGAACGGTTGGGCTTGAAAGGGTTCAACCTATACGGACTAAGTGAAATCATGGGACCGAGTGTCAGTTATGAATGTCAGGCACAACACGGCAGCCACATTTGTGAAGACCATTTCTATCCAGAAGTCATCAATCCTGTCACAATGGAGAAACTGCCCGACGGACAGACAGGCGAATTGGTATTCACCACATTGACCAAGGAGGGAATGCCAGTACTGAGATACCGCACACGCGATCTCTGTTCGCTGATGACAGGTGAATGCAGTTGTGGACGTACCTCAGTCCGCATGAGCCGCATAGAAGGCCGCTCTGACGACATGCTCATCATCCGTGGCATCAACGTATTCCCTTCCCAAGTGGAGAGCGTGGTGCTTTCAATGCCCGAGTTTGCCCCTCGATACATGCTTATTGTCGACCGCATCAACAATCTCGACACCCTCACGGTGCAAGTGGAAATTCGTCAAGAGTACTTCACAGGCGTTTTCGACACACCCGTCACCGTCGACGAGTTGGAGAAGCGGCTTGCAGCCAAACTGAAGAATGTGCTCAGCATTGGAGTCAAGGTGCAACTGAAAGCACCCAACACCATTGAGCGCAGCCAAGGAAAGAGTGCCCATGTCTTAGACAAAAGAAAACTCTGAGAAAGTGAGGTGAAGCACGCCCACGTCTCTACGAGCAATGAAAACTTCAAATTTCTCATCGTTCGGCTTCGCCGACGCTTTGGCTCGTCCAAAGAAACTTCAAATTTCAAACTTCTCATCGTTCGGCTTCGCCGACGCTTTCGCTCGTCGAAAGAAATAACCGTTAATTGCTTTATGACGTATTCACCCTATTTCCATCCAGAGGCCGAAACCATGCCTCGGGAACAATTGGAAGAATTGCAACTGCAGCGGCTCAGAAATACAGTCAACCGTTGCATGAACGTACCGTTCTACCGCGACCACTTCAAGCAAATGGGCCTCACACCCGAGGACATTCGCACGGTCAACGATATCAGCCGTCTTCCCTTCACCACGAAGGATGACCTACGCAAACACTATCCGTTCGGATTCAGTTGCATTCCCCTGCGCGAATGCACCCGTCTGCACTCATCCAGTGGCACGACGGGCAATCCCACGGTCGTGCTACATAGCCAACGCGACCTGGAAGAGTGGGCAAAAGCCGTAGCACGCTGTTTGTGGATGGTGGGAAGCCGTCCCGAAGACGTCTTTCAGAACTCCGCTGGCTATGGCATGTTTACAGCAGGGCTCGGTTTCCAGTATGGAGCCGAACGCGTAGGCATGCTTACAGTTCCCGCTGCCGCCGGCAACACACTGCGGCAAATCAAGTTCATTCGCGATTTCGGCACCACCGTTCTACATGCCATACCCTCCTACGCCTCCCGCATCTACGAGGTGATGAAAGAACAGGGCGTAGACCCCCGACGCGATACCAGCCTGCGGGTACTGTGCATTGGTGCCGAGCCCCACAGCGAAGAACAGCGCAAGCGCATAGAAGAGAACCTGGGCGTAAAAGCATACAACAGTTACGGAATCAGCGAGATGATGGGACCCGGAGTGGCCTTTGAATGTCCCGAACAGAACGGGCTCCACATCTGGGAAGACTACTTCATTGTCGAAATCATCGACCCCGTCACCCTTCAGCCTGCGCCCGAAGGAGAGTTGGGCGAACTGGTGCTCACCACTATCAACCGCGAAGCCATGCCACTGCTCAGGTATCGCACTCGCGACCTCACCCGCATCCTCCCCGGCAGTTGCCCGTGTGGACGCACACACAAGCGTTTGGCACGACTACAAGGCCGTTCCGATGACATGATGATACTGAAGGGAGTAAACATCTTCCCCATCCAGATTGAGAAGATATTGCTCCAGTACCCCGAACTCACCACCGATCACCTCATCACCCTCGAAACCACCGACGAAGGCGACATCATGACCATCGAAGTCGAACTGAATCAACTGCACACCGATGACTACCAGCAACTCCAGCAGTTGCAGCGCAGCATCGTACACAAGTTGCGCGACGAAATCCTCATCACCCCCCGCATTCGTCTCCTCCCCAAGGGGTCACTCCCAGTCAGCGACGAGAAGAAAGCCGTGCGCGTCAAAGACCTCAGAAAAAACACCTGAGAAAATGAAAAACCTCCCCGCCCCCCTCAAAAAGGTTAAAGGTTAGAGGTTCCTGGGAGCGCGGTAATCGCGAAGCGCTTTGGCTCGTCCAAAGACCTCCTCGTCCGCAGTAACTTCAAACTTCTGCGACGGGGCACGTCCAATATCCCCTTCGGTTCCCCGTTGTAGGGGGACAGAAACTACGAGCAATGGATTTCAACTCTCGACTAAAAAATATAAACTTCAAACTTTAAATTTCAAACTTATTATGACCGTCAATCAATTATCCATTTTCATTGAGAACCGTTCAGGAACACTCGTCACAGTGCTCCAAGTACTGAAACAAGCAGGCATACAAATCATTGCCTCCACCATTGCCGACACAGCCGACTATGGCATCTACCGGATTATCTGCAGCAAGCCACTCCATGCACTACAGGAGTTGAAGCAGGCAGGCGTAGCCGTGGCACTTTCCCCCGTCTATGCCCTCACCCTCGACGACCGTCCCGGCTGTGCAGCCGATGTCGTCCGCCTGTTCAGCGAGGAATGCATCAGCCTGACCTACATCTACACCTTCCTGTTCAAGGGAAAGGGCATACTCATCTTCCGTACCGACGATGCAGAAAAGGCACGCCAACTCATCCTGGACAACCAGTTGCCCTTCATTGCAGAAGAGGATCTCGAACAGTGGGTGTAAAGTAACCGACATAAATACCAAAAGAAAACTCCCTCAAATCTTTTAATAGGATTGAGGGAGTTTTCTTTTTATATCATTATTATCGAATCTTTATCAAATCGCCGGTGCTGGGAGAAAAGTCGTCGGACTTGAGATTCAGTTTGTAGAGGGTCTTCATCCGCATGCCATAGCGTTGGGCTATCGAATGCATGGAGTCTTCGGGGCGGACGGTGTGCCACTTTCCTTTCCATTCTTTGGCTGCCTTGGCAGGTTTCTTGGCCAGGTAGATGTAGTCTCCTTGGCGGATGGGGGTTTCGAGAGTGGCTTCGTTGAACTGTAGCAATTTCTTGATGCTCAGGTGCATTTTCTGGGATACTTCCTGCCAGGTGTCTCCTTGTTGTGCATGTATGCAAGGGGTGTCGTTGTTGGTGTGCAGTGAACGGTAGTTCAACTTCACGGGCTGGAGGGGTGGCAGTTCGGGCATTCTGAAGGGGGCGTTTGGATCTTCGTCCAACTGGTCGAGGTGGTAACGTTCAATCAGGTCGATGAGCCGGTCGGCATAGGTGGGGCTGGTGGCGTAGCCACAGGCCTTAAGTCCCCTTGCCCATCCTTTGTAGTCAAGGATGGACAGCCGGTAGAGACGTTGGTAGCGTTCACGCTTGAGGAAGCGCGAATGGTCTTCGTAACTGTCGTTTACGTTGTCGTAGACACGGAAATATTCGGTGCGTCCGTCGTCGAAATGTGTGGTGACTGGTCCTTGCCAGTCGCTTCCTCTCTTGATTCCGAAATGGTTATTGCTTTTCTGGGCCAGCGGACTGTTTCCAGCCCCACTCTCCAATATTGCCTGTGCCAGTATGATGCTGGCGGGGATGTGGTGTTTCCGCATCTGCTGGACGGCGATGTCTTTATACTGGTCGATGTACTGCTGGAACTGCGGATTGTTCTGCTGTGCCTGTAAACAAGTCCAAAAAGGCGCAGTGAAAAGGCAGAAGGCAAGGATGGTTCTCATTTTATTAGAAGTGATTATTGTTTTATGGATAATGCGGACGGGGACGTCTTTGGAAGAGCCAAGGCACTTTGCGATGACTGCGGACGGGGACGTCTTTGGACGAGCCAAAGCGCTTCGCGATTACCGCGCTTCCAGGGCAATGAGGATTCGTTCTTTAACCTCTAAACTCTATACTTTCCGAGACGGGGATGCACCCCATCTCTACAAGTAACTGTTGTCGAAATGGACGGGAAGGGTGTCGCGTGCGGACTCCAGGATGTAGGTGCCGTCAGTGCCGTAGAGCAGGATGCGGATGGAGGTCTGAAAACGATTTTCGGTCTCTATCAACACCTGGCGGCAGGCACCACAGGGCGAGATGGGACGACGTGTGAACTGTCCGGTCGTGTCGCGTGCGGCTATGCAGAGGGCCACGACGGGGGTGTCGGGATATTGGCTGTTGGCATAGAAGACGGCTGTGCGTTCGGCACACAGTCCGGACGGAAAGGCGGAATTCTCTTGGTTGGAACCCGTGACAATGCTGCCGTCGGCCAGCAATACGGCTGCTCCTACAGAAAACTTGCTGTAGGGCGAATAACTGCGCTGGGTGGCTTCTTTTGCTGCCTGCAGGAGGCGGCGTTCGGTCGGGTCGAATTCGTTTTCCTGTTTTTTGATGACAGGAATGGTGATTTGAATATTTTCCATGTTTTAATAGATGGTCTGTTTCAGTTCCTTTATTTGTTCCGACTCTATGTATTGGTCGTATTCCATGAGTTTGTCGATGTGTCCTTTGGGTCCCAGTTCGATGATGCGATTGGCTACGGTCTGGATGAATTCGTGGTCATGGCTGGCAAAGAGTATGTTGCCCTTGAACTGCCGCAGGTTGTTGTTGAAAGCCTGGATGGACTCGAGGTCGAGGTGGTTGGTGGGTGTGTCCAAAATGAGGCAGTTGGCGTTCTTGAGTTGCATGCGGGCAATCATACAGCGCATTTTCTCGCCTCCCGACAACACTTTCACTTTCTTGGTCACTTCTTCTCCTGTGAACAGCATGCGTCCCAGATAGCCCTTGAAGAATACTTCGTTGCCTTCTCCAAACTGACTCAGCCAGTCAACGAGGTTGAGGTCGGACTGGAAGAATTCGGTGTTGTCCAGTGGCAGGTATGCGGTGGTGATGGTTACGCCCCATTTGTAGGTGCCTGCCTGTGGTTCGCGATGGCCGTTGATGATTTCGAACAAGGCAGTCATCGCCCTGGGGTTGTGGCTGAGAAAGACGACTTTCTCGCCCTTCTCGACATTGAAAGTGAGGTTGCGGAACAACACCGTACCGTCTTCTTCAATGGCGGTTAGTCCTTCCACCTCGAGAATTTGGTTGCCTGGTTCGCGCTCCATCTGGAAGATGATGCCGGGGTATTTACGGGTGGATGGCTGTATCTCTTCTACATTCAGTTTCTCGAGCATCTTCTTGCGGCTGGTGGTCTGTTTGCTCTTGGCTGCATTGGCTGAGAATCGACGGATGAATTCTTCCAATTCACGACGTTTCTCCTCCGCCTTGGCACGTTGGTTCTGTGCCTGTCTGAGTGCCAGTTGGGACGATTGGTACCAGAAGGAATAGTTGCCTGCGAAGAGGTTCACTTTCCCATAGTCGATGTCCACTGTGTGGGTGCTTACGGCATCGAGGAAGTGTCGGTCGTGACTGACGACCAGCACGGTGTGTTCGAAATTTGCCAGAAAATCCTCCAACCAGGTGACGGTGTCGAGGTCGAGGTCATTGGTGGGCTCGTCGAGCAGCAGGTTGTCGGGATTGCCATAGAGTGCCTGTGCCAACATGACGCGCACTTTCTCCTTTCCTGTGAGTTCTGCCATGAGTTTGTAGTGCAGTTCTTCCTTGATGCCCAGTCCACTGAGCAGGATGGCGGCATCGCTCTCGGCATTCCAACCGTCCAGTTCTGCGAATTTCTCTTCGAGTTCGGCTGCCTTGATTCCGTCTTCGTCGGAAAAATCATCCTTGGCATAGAGTGCATTCTTCTGTTGCATGATGTCCCAAAGCACTGTGTGCCCCATCATCACGGTGTTGATGACTGTGCAGTTGTCAAACTTGAAGTGGTCTTGGGAAAGGACGGACAGCCGTTCGCCCGGGCCCAGTGTGATGGTACCCTTGGCAGGTTCCAATTCACCGGATATGGCTTTCAACAGGGTGGACTTGCCTGCGCCATTGGCACCTATGACTCCATAGATGTTGCCGTTCGTGAACTTCATGTTCACGTCTTTGTATAAAACTCGTTTGCCAAACTGTATGGCAAGGTCGGAAACGGTTATCATAGTCTAAATTCTCGGATTGTTTATGGGGTATTACGTGTATGGGGATTATTGGACGATGTAGTCTTTCGTGAGCATGTCGTAGTAGAGTGCCTCCAACTCGGGCAGGCTGAGTTGTTGGATGGAGTGCTCAATGGTGTGCAGCAGTTCCTCCCGTCTGAGGTCTTCGTCCTGTTCAAATCTGTTCATTTCGGTTGTTTCTGTATTTTTCCTTCTTCCTCAGTGCCCAGTGGAGGGCAAGGATGATGAGGATATAGATGATGAGGTTGGGCAGATTGACCCGCCATGCGTTCCAGGTGATGCCGTAGTAGACATAGAACACGACTCCCATGATGAGCAGCAGGCAGGGCAGGTATTGTGATTTGGGGATGCGTCGCATCGTCTGTATTTATTTACGTTATGCTGAGGTTTCAGACACGGGTGAGGTGGTTCTTCCTTTGCCAGAAGATGAAGGCAAGGAGGCAGGTGGCTGTCACAAGTCCGCCGATGAGGTAGGCAATCCAGTGTTGAAGTTGGAAGCCTTCGGGAGCCAGCAGGATGTAGGTGGAGCATACAAGCGTCATCCACAAGGATGGGATGAGTGCAATGTAGCAGTTGCGCTGATGACGCGCCAACCATAGTGTGCAGGCCCAGAGGGTGAAGACGGCCAGGGTCTGGTTCACCCATCCGAAGTAGCGCCACAGGACTGCGAAGTCGATGAACATGAGGGCAAAGGAGACTACGAACAGGGGAAGTGCCAGCAGAAGCCGCTTGTAGAATTTGTTCTGTTTGAAATGGAGGAAGTCGGCTGCAATCATGCGTGAACTGCGGAAGGCTGTGTCTCCTGTCGTGATGGGTGCTGCCACGACGCCCAGGATGGCCAGGATGCCACCGATGCGTCCCATCCATGTGTTGCAGATGTCCGTCACCATCTTGGCTGGATTGCCGTTCATGGCAACGTAGAGTTTTTCGTAGGGTGTGTTTCCCTCGACCTGAAGTGAGTCGGCAAACTTGATGGCAGCCGCTGCCCAGATGAGTGCGACAAAACCTTCGGTAATCATGGAGCCGTAGAAAATTTTCCTGCCGATGCGCTCCGTGGTCATGCAGCGGGCCATCATCGGGCTTTGTGTACCATGAAAGCCACTGATGGCACCACAGGCGATGGTGATGCAAAGTGCAGGGAAGACAGGCAGGTTGCCCTGTGGATGATGGTTGGAGAGGGCACTGGTGATTTCAGGAATGTCGCCTGGTTGGGTGAAGAGTCCGAACATCACTCCGACTGCCATGATGAGCAGGGCAATGCCAAAGACGGGATAGATGCGTCCAATCAGTTTGTCGATGGGCAACAGGGTGGCAATGATGTAGTAGAGGAAAATGATGATGTACCAGAAGGCTGGAGTGCCTGCAAATCCCCATCCCGTTGTCTGCAAGGACAACAGGTCGGCTGGTGTCTTGACAAACACGGTGCCCACGAGGATGAGCATGAAGATGGTGAAACAACGCATGACCTGGCGTGCTTTCTGTCCCAGTTCGTCACCAATGATTTCTGGCAGGCTTGCCCCGTCCTTACGCAGGGATATCATGCCCGAGAGATAGTCGTGGACGGCTCCGCCGAAGATGCAGCCCAGCACAATCCACAAGTAGGCACTGGGTCCGAACAGTATGCCTTGTATGGCACCGAATATGGGGCCCGTTCCGGCAATGTTAAGAAATTGTATGAGGAATATTTTCCAGGTTGGCAACGGAATGTAGTCAACGCCGTCTGTGCGTGTATAGCAGGGAGTCTTTCGGTTTGGGTCGATGACGAATATCCTTTCCACCAACCGTCCATATAGCGCATATCCCAGGAACAGCAGAAGTAGTGAAACGCAAAAAGTAGTCACGATAACTTATTTTTATGATAACTTATTTATTTTAAACTATCGCAATTGAGTTATTTTTGGAGCAAATCTTTGCAAAATTATAAAAATATTTGCAATCTTTGCAAGAATCCATCGTTTTTCGCTATTTTATGCCCCAAAATTGTCTTCGTTTCCTATCGTTCCTATATTTTTTCTCCTTTTTATTTGTCCCCCGTTTGTTTGCAGAGCCTTCGCGCATCACTTCCTCGACCGACGACGCTCCGTCGGTCTGGGACAACGCCTGTTATCCGTTGGAAGAAGTGCGTGCCGTATGGTTAGCCACCATCGGGGGAATTGACTGGCCCCGTGCCAAGGCAACCGATGTTACTGGCATCCGGAAACAGCAACAGGAATTGTGCACCATCCTGAACCGTTTGCAAAAGGCAAATATCAACACGGTCCTGTTGCAGACACGTGTGCGCGGCACGGTCATCTACCCATCCGCCATAGAGCCCTGGGACGATTGTCTGACAGGCAGTTACGGCAAACATCCTGGCTACGACCCGCTGGCTTTTGCCATAGACGAGTGCCATCGCCGTGGCATGGAACTTCATGCCTGGCTCGTGACTATTCCTCTCGGCACTGTACAGAAACAGCGTTCCTACGGAGCACGCTCCATCACGAAACAGCATCCCGAACTGTGCAAGACAACTGGTGGCGAGGTCTTCATGCAGCCTTCTGTTTCCGGCACTGCCGACTATGTGGCGCGTCTGTGCAAGGAAATCATAGACCACTACGACGTCGACGGCATCTCGCTCGACTACATCCGCTATCCCGAGAGTGTGTACCATTTCTCCGACCGCTGCAGTGCCGCTGAACGACGTGTCAACATTTCCCGCATCGTACAGAAAGTGCACGATGTGGTCAAGTCCGTCAAGCCTTGGGTCAAACTGTCTTCCTCCCCCATCGGTAAGTATCGTGACCTGAAACGCTACAGTTCTGGCGGTTGGAACTGTTTCAACGCTGTCTACCAAGACCCTCAACTCTGGTTGCGGGAGGGATGGCAAGACATGCTCTTCCCGATGATGTACTTCAAGGGCAACAACTTCTATCCCTTCCTGTTCGACTGGAAGGAACATGCCTACGGACACCCTGTGGCCTGTGGCCTCGGTGTCTATTTTCTCGACCCGAGGGAGGGTAAATGGACGCTCAACGACATTCGTGCGCAAATCTATACTGCCCGAAAGTCAGGCATTGGTGGGGTGTGCATCTATCGCAGCGACTTCCTGACCCGCAACTGCAAGGGCATCTACGACGCATGCTGTGAAGAGTTGTTTCCCTACCCTGCCCTCACACCGCGCATGACGTGGGGCACCGACACTGTTCCACCCGTTGCTCCCACATCCCTCACCTGTGCCGACGGCGTACTCAGTTGGAAGCCGTCAAGACAGCGGTCTGCCAACGAAATTCTGTACAACGTCTATGGCTCCAATGTCTATCCCGTAGACGTCACACAGGCAGAGAACCTGCTGATGGTACGTGTAAAGGGCTCGCGGGTCGATTTGTCAAGCCGTGCCACCGGTCGCCACTACTTTGCCGTCTGTGCCACAGACCGTTTCGGCAACCAGAGTCGTCCACTTCAGGAGAAAGTGGTGACCAGTCTGCCCAGTTCGAGCGAGGTGTGGAATCCGTGTTCGCGCATAGGTGTCAACGGAACACGGCTCAACGACAGGATGCGGCTCGTCAAGTCGGCAGCGGTCCGGTCCAAAGCCAAGTCGGGCAAGAAGCGTGCCAGGAAACGCTGAGGTCGGCACACCAGGCTTTCATACAGCAGGATGGCCACAATTCCCATGTTCATGCGCAAGTTCAGTTCGATGCAGGGGTGAATCCTCCGCATGCCCTCGCCGTTGTCGGCCACCAGCATGTCGATGCCCACGGGTCCGTGGTATCGACCGCCCAACTGTTTCTCCAATTCCTTTTGATGCAAAGACCGCAGCCGTTCCAGCACCGGAACGGCGTCGGCGTCCAGGTGAAGACTGTCTGCAATCCTCGCCTGCAACGCCTGTGCGCTGTCGACCCAGTTGAAAGCATACCTTCCCGCCGGCGATGCACTGAAGACCGAGTAGCCGAGGAAGCGGACCGTGCCACGGGTGTCCACGTCGTACTCCATGGCAAAGTCGAGCACCTTGTCCTCGAAATGGTCGGCCATGATTCCTCCCTGTCGCTGCAAAAGTGCTTGCAAAGTGCGTTGCAAGTCGCAGTTTTGCAGGTCTGAAGGTTGGTGGACGACAAAGTTGCTGCGTCCGCTGCTCGACCACGGTGCTTTCAGAATCAATGGGTAGGTAAGGTCCTGCAGGTCGGCCAGGTCGGTGACATAGCACATCTGCAGCGGAACCACCTGTGGCCGCAGGAGTGGGTCGGCCTCTATCTGCTGGTACAGAGCCGTGGCATAATGGACGGCGAAGGCACGGCCCGACAGTTTTCGCCACTCGCCCAGCAGTTCGTCGGGCGGCAGCAGTCGTTCGGGCACACCGAATTGCCGGAACCGCTGTTTGGCAGCCAGGCTCCATCCCCAGGGCGACGGCTCGAAATCCGTCTGGAAACGGTCGGTCAGACTCGGATAGTCGGTACAGTCATCGAGCAGCACATCCTGGTCGTCGGCCCATACACGCGGCAATTCAGCCAGTTCCTCCTCCATGCGTCGGATTGTGCGTGGAGGGTCATAGCGACGGAGGCCGGCGGCCAGTGCCATGTCATTCGACGGATTGAACCAAAGCAGCCGAGGCACCGTAGTCAGTCTATTTCTTGTTGAGAATCTTGTTGATGAGACGGCGGTTCAGTTCAGTGTTCTTGTCGATGATGTCCTGCGAACGCAGGAAAATGTTGTTGAGGTTCTCGACAAAAGCATTCTGAATGGTCTCGCCCACATCCATCACTCCCTCGTCGGTCGGACAGATGCACGACAACCCCCGCGACACAATCGAGACATCAATCACCTCGCCCGTCTGAACAGGGTCGCCGTCGTAGTGAATCACCCCGGGAGCCGCACGTTTGATGCGCAGGTGCTTGCACCGCAGCGTGCGGATGTGGCTGCTCTGGTCCAGCGTGCCGTTGAACAGTTGGATGGCCATCTGAGGCGCATCCATCACGTTGAACGGCTCAATCACCGTCACGTCCATCAGTCCGTCGCGCACCGATGCCTGAGGCGCGATGAAAGCGTTGTTGCCATACTGCGACGCATTGGCACAGGCAATGAGCACGGCCTTGAACGAGAATTTCTGCTCATTCTCGTCCTCAACGTCCAGTTCGTAAGTCTCGGGATTGTAAGTGCGCGTGGTCTGCAGGATGTTCTCGACATAGGTGGCCAGCCCGCGCTTCCCCGCCTCGGCAAATCGCTGCGATATGAAGGCGTCGAACCCCACGCCGCAGGTGCAGAAGAACGGATGCAGGTTGATGAGTCCGTAGTCGATGCGCTGGGCCACACCCGTGTTGATGAGTTTGATGGCGCGAATGGCGTCCATCGGGATGTGCAGGTGGCGCGCCAGTCCGTTGCCCGAGCCACAGGGAATGATGGCCAGGCTCGTGTCCGTGTGAACCAGCGAGCGGGCCGTTTCGTTCACCGTACCGTCGCCGCCTATGGCACAGACAATGTCCACACCCCTGTTGGCACACTCGCGGGCAATCTCGCAGGCATGTCCGGCATACTGAGTCTTCACGATTTCATAGGTAAAGCGGGACTTGTCAACCAGTTGCTCCACCTTCTTGAGAATCATCCGCTTGTTCGACGTGCCCGAGATGGGGTTGACGATGAACACAATGCTTTGCTTCGGTTCCATGTTTTGCACTCACAACTTTTTGCAAAAGTAAGAAAATTTATCGGAACGCACAACGACCACGGCACAATTAACAATTCTCCACACTTCCCACCAAAATCAACCTTCCTGCACACAAAACTTTCGTTTTCCACACTCCAAACTTATTTTCAAGCACAACGAAAGTATAAATCAAATATATGATTTATATAAATCTAATCCATGATTTATATAAATCAAACGTATGATTTATATAAATCATATATTTGATTTATACTTTCATGTTAAGTTTTCCCAACTTTTGTGTTATGAAATTTGAAGTTTGAAGTGTAGAGATTAGAGACTGGCTGCACGCCCGTCTCCCGGATGGTTATGCCACATAGCAATGGGCAGACGGGACACGTCACGTCTCTGCGAGCGATGGAAAACACCTGCGCCCCCAAGTCGAAGCGCACCTTTGCCCTCACGTGCGCGCACGCCCGCGATACATTCTATAATATATAATATGCAGCAGGGGAAATTTCGTTTTCTCCGTCGAATGTGCTACCTTTGTACATCAATGTACGGCCATGAATACGGAAAAACAACAGGCGACTGCGGCTGCACGGTTCGCTTTGAAATGGAGCGGACGAGGCTACGGAAAAGGGGAATCACAGATTTTCTGGACCGAACTGCTGACCGAAGTCTACGGAGTGGAGAACCCCAGCACGTTCATCCGGTTTGAAGAGCAGGTGAAGGTGGATAACACCAACTTCATCGACGGACACATCCTCTCGACCAAGACGCTCATCGAGCAGAAGTCGCTGGGCAAGGACCTGCGAAAAGGCATCGTGCAGAGCGACGGGTCGATGCTCACCCCCTTCCAGCAGGCCAAGCGCTATGCTGCCGAACTGCCCTACTCACAGCGGCCACGCTGGATTGTGACCTGCAATTTTTCCGAGTTCCTCGTCTACGACATGGAACAGCCCAACTGCGAGTCGTTTGCGGCAGGCTGGAAATGCGATACAGATACTCGAAAGAGGTAGTCTACAACAACTTCCCGTGGCCAGCACCGACGGACGCCCCAACAGCGGCAGCGGATTGAACAGACGGCACAGGCCATACTGGATGCCCGCGCACTCTACCCCGACTCCTCCCTGGCCGACCTGTACGACGAACTGACCATGCCTCCCCAGTTGCGACGAGCCCATCAGGACAACGACCGTGCCGTGATGCAAGCCTACGGATTCGACGTGCGCACCATGACCGAGGGCCAATGCGTGGCCCGCCTCTTCGAGATGTATCAGCAACTGACACGAGACGAGGCAGGAACAAAGTAATGAAAAATACAAGTCGATGCATTTTTTCAAAAAAAAGGGCAATAAGGTTGTTTCATTAAAAAAAATTGTTTTTATTTGCAGTTGGAAAACCATGAATTGCGTTTTCCCATGTTTTCAAGATTTGCCGACAGGCAATCGACGAAAAGTAGAAAGCACGAGAAGAACTAAAGCACCTGAAATTTCCAATGTTTTAATTAAAGTAATACAATGAGTACAGCAACAAGCACAAACTTGTCAGGACTCAAAGCGGCTGATTTCCAGAAAATCGTTCAAGGAAAGCAGACTGATTTGTTCGTTCTGACAAATGCAAAAGGCTATGAAGTGGCTGCCACCAACTATGCTGGTGCACTCGTGGCTATCATGGTTCCCGACAGAGACGGCAAAGTGGCCAACGTAATCCACGGTCACGACAACATTGACGACGTCATCTCCAGTCCCGAACCATTTCTTTCTACCCTCATCGGACGCTATGGCAACCGTATCTGCAAGGGTAAGTTCACACTCGAAGGCAAGGAATACAGCCTGGCCATCAACAACGGCCCCAATGCATTGCACGGTGGCCCGACAGGTTTCCACGCACGTGTGTGGGACGCCCGGCAACTGGCTCCCAACCGCCTGCGCCTGCACTACACAGCCGAAGACATGGAGGAAGGATTCCCCGGACGACTGGAAATGACGGTCGACTACACGTGGACGGACGACTGCGAACTCGTCATCGACTATCGCGGCACGACCGACAAAAAGACCATCGTCAACATGACACACCACGGCTATTTCGCCATTGCCGGCATTGCCAATCCAACGCCGACAATCGACGACCTGATTTGCGAAATCAATGCCGACCACTACATTCCTATTGACGACACGAGCATTCCACTCGGAACCATCGACAAGGTGGAGGGCACACCCTTCGACTTCCGCACACCGAAGCCCGTTGGCCGCGACATCGATGCCGACGACGTGCAGACCAAGAATGGAGCAGGCTATGACCACTGCTTCGTGCTGAACAAGAAAGAACCAGGCGAACTGACCTTCGCCGCCCGCATCACCGAGCCCAAGAGTGGCCGTACGATGGAAGTCTACACGACAGAGCCAGGCGTGCAAGTCTATACCGACAACTGGGCAACAGGATACCCCCTGCAGCATGGTGCCACGGCTCCCCGCCGCTCGGCCATCTGCTTCGAAGCGCAACACTTCCCCGACAGTCCTAACCGTCCCTACTTCCCCAGCGTTGTCCTCAATCCGGGTCAAGTCTACACGCAGAAGACTGTCTACAAATTCGGCGTTGCCAAATAAATTTTATTTTTTAATTATCAATTTTCAATAATAAGATGTCACAAAAACAAACTCCGAACTACACGTTCGCACTGATTGTCATGTTCATCGTATGTTTCCTCATCGGATTCATCACGACGATGAACAACTCCATGATTGACTTCTGCACCAAGGCTTTCAACCTCAACGCCCAGCAGGGTCAGTACGTTAACACCGCATTCTATGGTGCTTACCTGCTTTCCATTCCTTTCGCCATGCTGATGAGCAAGATTGGCTACAAAAAGACCCTTTTGCTTGGTCTTGGCGTTGCAGGCGTAGGATTCCTTATCAACTCCTTTGGTATCAAGGGTGCGCTCGATGCCGACACAGCAACCATCTACGCCATTTTCCTCGGCACTATGTGTCTGGTGGCAATGGGTGTTGTCATGCTGCAGAACGTAGCCAATCCCTACGTCATGGTGTTGGGTAAACCTGAGAAAGGTGCTTTCCGCATGACACTGTCGCAGGCTCTCAATTCAGTGGCCACGACCGTTGCACCGATTTTCATTGCATCAGTCATCATCGGTCAGAAGCAACCAACCCCCGAAGCCGTACCGACACCTTACCTCGGTATCGGCATCTTCACACTGATTCTTTGCGCCATCCTGTTCTTCCTCAAACTTCCTGAAATCAAGGAAGAAGAGCAGACCGCTGAACTCGGTGAAGTACAGGTGTACAAGAGCAGCGTATTCAAATATACACACGTATGGCTCGGTGCCCTTGGAATCTTCTTCTACATGGGTCTTGAGATTGGTGTCCCCTCCATGCTTCCTTACAAGATTGACAACGCTACCGACTTCCTCTGGATGTACTGGGGCGGCATGATGGTCGGTCGATTCGTCGGTGCCGGCATCCTTGCCAAGTTCGAACCACGTCGCCTGCTCACGGCCTGCCTCCTGCTCGGTGCCCTTTGCGTAGGTCTTTCGTTCCTGTTCGACGGAATGGCCAGTGCCTACTGCCTGCTCGCAGCCGGTCTGTTCCACTCAGTCATGTGGCCGCTCATCTTCAACCTCGGCCTGCAGAAACTGGGTCCTCACACCAAGACCGCCACAGGTGTCATCAACACAGGTGTTATCGGCGGCGCCCTGCTTACTCCACTGATGGGTTGGGTGGTTGATATTTCAACCGTCGGCATTGCCCTCTGCCTCATGTTCGTCTATTACCTGTACGAAATCTGGTTCTGCTGGAAAGGCAGCAAGATTGGAATTGAATAAATAATTAAGGAATTATAGAGTATTATTAGTTAATAATACAGCCATCGCGGATGAAATGTAATACTTTTATCCCCATAAATTCTCTATAATTTCCCTAAGACTCCCCTATGAATTCATAAACTATTAACCCCATAAAACAATCAAATTATGAAATTGACTATTGATGATGTAAGAAGTCGCTTCATTAAGCACTTTAATGGAGAAACCGGAAGTGTATATGCCTCTCCAGGCCGAATCAACCTCATCGGTGAACACACTGACTATAATGGTGGATTCGTGTTTCCAGGTGCCGTGCAGCAGGGGATGATTGCAGAAATCAAACCTAACGGAACCCGCAACATCCGCGCCTACTCCATCGACTTGAAGGACTACGACGAGTTCTCACTCGATGACGAGAAAGGCCCACGCGCCAGCCATTTCCGCTATATTTTTGGTGTAGCCCGTGAAATGATGGCACTCGGAGTTCCCGTGGAAGGCTTTGACACAGCCTTTGCAGGCGATGTGCCCCTCGGAGCCGGTATGTCTTCTTCTGCGGCCCTCGAAAGTTGCTATGCGTTTGCCATCAATGACCTTTTCGGTAACAATAAGATTGACAAGATGACCTTGGCAAAAGTAGGCCAGGCCACTGAGCACAAATACTTGGGACTGAACTGCGGTATCATGGACCAGTTCGCCAGCGTACACGGCAAGAAAGGCAACCTTATGCGCCTCGACTGTCGCTCTGGCGAATTTGAGTATTTCCCCTGGAATCCAAAGGGTTATCGTTTGGTTCTTATCAACAGTTGCGTGAAGCATGAGTTGGTAGGTTCACCTTATAACGACCGCCGCAACAGTTGTGAAAACGTAGTGAAACACATTGCTGCCAAACATCCAGACCGCAAGATTGAAACGCTGCGCGACTGCACATGGGAAGACCTGGAAGAAGTGAAGGCAGAAGTTGGCGAAGTGGACTACAAACGTGCCAAGTATGTTCTTGGTGAGAAAGACCGCGTGCTGGCAGTCTGCGACGCTCTCGAAGCAGGCGACTACGAGAAGGTGGGTCTGATGATGTATGAGACACACGAAGGATTGAGCAAAGACTACGAAGTGAGTTGCGAGGAACTCGACTTCCTCAATGATGTGGCTCACGACTGCGGCGTGGCCGGTTCACGTATCATGGGTGGCGGATTCGGTGGCTGCACCATCAACCTGGTGGCCGACGAACTCTACAATACCTTCGTTACAGAAGCAAAGAAGCGCTACAAAGAAAAGTTTGGAAAAGACTGCATTGTCATCGACGTAGTGATTGGCGATGGCTCTCGCAAACTCTGCTAACAAACAGATTTTTTACGCAGAAAACAGGAAGTCCGGTTTGACACAGTTCAACCGGACTTTTTTCGTGACTGGAAAGAATGGTTTTTTTTTGAAAAAAAACACGGCTCACACTTGAATTTAAAATAAAAAGTGTATCTTTGCGTGTTATATATAGCCTAATCAACAAATTCACCTAAATAATACTATTTTTTATGAAAAAACTGAAATCAATCTGCGCAGGAGCCATCACCGTGGCTCTTGCATGTGCATGCACTTCCCCCGTGGAAAAGCAACAGAACTTGACATTGTCAGGACTGAATCCTACGAATTTCGACACTGTCTATGTTGATGAAGTGAAAGGTGAAAAGCCCGTTTCACTCTACACTCTGAAGAATGATGCCGGCATGGAGGTTTGCATCACCAACTTCGGTGGACGCATCGTCAGTATCATGGTGCCCGACAAAAACGGTGACATGAAAGATGTTGTACTGGGATTCGACTCGGCTGACAAGTACTTTCCACAGAACAACGCCAGCGACTTCGGTGCATCCATCGGTCGCTATGCCAACCGCATTGCGCAAGGCAAAATCACGGTTGATGGTGAAGAAATCCAGTTGCCACAGAACAACTTCGGACATTGCCTGCACGGTGGTCCTACCGGATGGCAGTATCAGGTGTACGATGCCAATCAATTGGATGACAAGACCCTGGAACTTACCATCGTTTCACCAGACGGCGACAACAACTTCCCTGGCGAACTGACTGCCAAGGTAACTTACACACTGACGGAGGACAATGCCATCGAAATCAACTATGAAGCATCCACCACAAAGCAGACTGTCATCAATATGACCAATCACTCCTACTTCAACCTGAGTGGCGACCCCACCAACACTGTGGCTGAAGAGGTTATTCAAATCAATGCCGATTACTACACACCAACAGATGAAACTTACATGACGACTGGTGAACTGAAAGCCGTGGAAGGTACGGAATTTGATTTCCGTGAGCCCCACACACTTGGTGTCTTCTTTGGTGATTCTGTTCCCGAAATTGCTGCTGCTGGTGGTGGCTATGACCACAACTGGTGTCTGAATACAAAGGGCAATAAGGATGAAGTGGCTGTATGCCTGTCCGACCCACGTTCAGGCATTGTATTGGAGGTTTACACCGACGAACCTGGCATTCAGGTTTATACAGGCAACTTCCTCGACGGCTCTGCAACAGGCAAGAACGGTATCGTCTATGGAAAACAGGCAGCCATCTGTCTTGAATCGCAGAAATATCCCGACTCTCCGAACAAATGCCAGTTGGATGGTTGGGAAGATTCAAACCCTTGGTTGGCCCCAGGAGAAACATATAAGAGTTATTGCAAGTTCAAATTCTCGGTTGAGAAATAAATTCAAAAAATATAGTATTAACAACAAATAAATTTCAACAACAATGAATTGGTTATCACATGAATTCGTATGGCTCGACTGGCTCATTCTCGGCGTAGGTCTGCTGGGCGTCATTTGGGCTGTTTGGAGAGCAATTGTTAAAGACAAGAAAAAGCAAAAGGGCGAGGATTCGTCTGCTTATCTCTTCGGAAAGGGAGAACCTTGGTATGTTATCGGTATGGCCATCTTTGCCGCCAACATCGGTTCTGAACACCTCGTAGGTCTGGCTGGTACTGGTGCCAAGGATGGTGTCGGTATGGCACACTGGGAAATGCAGGGCTGGATGATTCTCATCCTTGGTTGGCTCTTCGTGCCCTTCTATCAGTTACTCATCAACAAGATGGGTAAAATCATCACCATGCCTGACTTCCTGAAGTTCCGCTACACTAAGCGCACAGGTTCTTGGCTCTCCATCATCACCCTCGTTGCCTACGTGCTCACTAAGGTTAGTGTGACAGCCTTCACAGGCGGTATCTTCTTTGAATACCTGCTCGGCCTGAACTTTTGGGTTGGTGCTATCGGCCTGATTGCCGTGACAGCCATCTTCACCGTGTTCGGCGGTATGAAGGGCGTGATGACACTATCCTCAATTCAGACTCCTATCCTCATCATCGGTTCGTTCCTTGTTCTGTTCCTCGGACTTGCAGCCCTCGGTGGCGGCAGCATCTCTGGTGGATGGGCAACCATGATGGAAACAGCCCGTTCGATGCACGACGGTTATGGAATCAACCACATGTTCCACACCAATCCAGGTGACCCAATGTATGCCGAATATCCTGGCTATGTAGTCTTCATCGGCGCCTCAATCATCGGTTTCTGGTACTGGTGTACCGACCAGCACATCGTTCAGCGTGTACTCGGCCAGGTTCCTGGAGAAGACAATGCCGTAGTGATGGCTCGTGCCCGTCGTGGTACCATCGCTGCAGGTTTCTTTAAGATTCTCCCCTGCTTCATGTTCTTGATTCCAGGTATGATTGCAGCAGCCTTGGCACAGAAAGGCGTCAACGGCTTTGTCATGGACGACACAGATGCAGCCTTCGCCCTCATGGTGAAGAACATTCTGCCCGCTGGTATCAAGGGTATCGTAACGATTGGTTTCGTTTGTGCCCTCGTTGCATCGCTGGCAGCCTTCTTCAACAGTTGCGCCACCCTCTTCACAGAGGACTTCTACAAGCCCATGAAGCAAGGAAAGAGTGAGGCACACTACGTATTCGTTGGCCGTACTGCCACTGTTGTTGTCGTTCTTCTCGGCCTCATTTGGATGCCTGTGATGATGTCACTCGGTTCGCTCTACAGTTATCTGCAGGGCATCCAGTCGCTGCTCGCTCCTGCCATGGTAGCCGTCTTTGCACTGGGTATATTCTCGAAAAAGATTACTCCTAAGGCAGGTGAATGGGGCCTCATTGGTGGCTTCATCGTGGGTATGCTCCGCCTCGTAACCAACGTCATCACCGACACTGGTAAGGCTACGATGGAAGGTGCCTTCTGGGAGAACACAGCATGGTTCTGGCAAACCAACTGGCTCGTATTCGAGTGCTGGCTGCTCGTCTTCATCATTGCTCTGATGGTATGTGTTTCGTTCTTCACCCCTGCTCCGTCGAAGGCACAGGTTGAAGCCATCACCTTCACCAGCGACTTCAAGAAGAGCATCCGTGAAAGTTGGGGCGTTTGGGACATCGTCGGCACCCTCGTTGTCGTTGGTCTCTGCGCTGCCTTCTACTGGTATTTCTGGTAATCATTCTTTAAGGTCTTTAGGGTCGTTATCGACCCTAAAGACCTTAAGTCATTAAACTTAAACGTTATGCTTGAAGCACTAAAAGAAAAAGTATTCAAAGCCAACTTAGATTTGGTGAAGCAAGGGCTTGTCATTTTCACCTGGGGCAATGTCAGTGGAATTGACCGTGAAAAAGGGCTGGTGGTCATCAAACCCAGTGGTGTCAGTTACGACGAAATGAAAGCCAGCGACATGGTGGTTGTTGACCTTGAGACGGGTAAAGTAGTTGAAGGCGACCTCAATCCTTCCAGCGACACGCCAACTCATCTCGTGCTCTACAAGGCATTCCCCAACATTCAGGGCGTCGTACACACCCACTCTACCTACGCCACGGCCTTTGCACAGGCAGGACGTGACATTCCGAACATTGGAACCACACATGCCGACTATTTCTACAAGGACATCCCTTGCACTCGCGACATGACCAAGGAAGAAGTGGAAGGTCAGTACGAATTAGAGACAGGCAATGTCATCGTGGATGAAATTCTGAACATCCGGAAAATCAATCCAGACCACACTCCTGCCGTTCTCGTGAAGAACCACGGTCCTTTCTCATGGGGAACCAGTCCTGACAATGCCGTCTACAATGCCAAGGTGATGGAACAGTGCGCCAAGATGGCCTTCGTTGCCTTCTCGGTCAATCCCAACCTCACCATGAATCCCCTGCTCGTTGAGAAGCACTACAACCGCAAGCACGGTCCCAATGCCTACTACGGACAGAAAGGTCAGAAACACTAAATAACATTTTATCACTAACACCTAAAAAATTAAAAAATGAAAGCATTTGAAAATTTGGAAATCTGGTGGGTAACTGGTGCACAGTTGCTCTACGGAGGCGATGCCGTCATCGCAGTTGACGCACACTCAAAGGAAATGGTAGAAGGCCTGAACAATAGTGGCATCATTCCTATTAAGATTGTCTACAAAGGCACTGCCAACTCTTCCAATGAAGTGGAAGATGTAATGAAGGCCGCTAACAACGACAAGAAGTGCGTGGGCATCATCACATGGATGCACACCTTCTCGCCCGCTAAGATGTGGATAAAGGGCCTTCAGCGCTTGGAGAAGCCTATGCTCCACTTCCACACTCAGTACAATGCCGAGATTCCCTGGGCCACTATGGACATGGACTACATGAACCTCAACCAGAGTGCCCACGGAGACATCGAATTTGGTCACATCTGCACCCGTATGCGTGTTCCTCGCAAAGTCGTCTGCGGCTTCTGGAAGGACGAGCAGGCTCAGAAACAGATTGCCGTCTGGGCACGCGTTTGTGCCGGTGTTGCTGATGCCCATGATGTTCGCTGCCTCATGTTCGGCATGAACATGAACAACGTATCCGTGACCGACGGCGACCGCGTAGAGTTCGAGCAACGTCTCGGTTATCATGTAGACTACTATCCAGTAAGTTCACTCATGGAGTACTTCAAGAAAGTGACCGATGCTGAAGCCGACGAACTCGTTGAAGAATACAAAAAACTTTACACTATCAAGATTGACGAGAGTGGTGAAGAAGTTTACTGGCAGAAAGTGAAAAACGCAGCAAAGGCTGAGATTGCTCTCCGCCGCGTGCTGAAGGATGAAAGCGCTACGGCCTTCACCACCAACTTCGATGACCTCGGCGACGCTGACATCGACGCTCCTGACTTCTGCGGCTTCGACCAGATTCCAGGTCTCGCTTCTCAGCGTCTGATGGCTGAGGGTATCGGCTTCGGTGCAGAAGGCGACTGGAAGACTGCCTGCCTCTATCGCACACTCTGGGTAATCTCTCAAGGTCTGCCCACTGGCTGTTCTTTCCTTGAGGACTACACACTCAACTTCGCAGGCGACCGCAGTTCTTGCCTCCAGAGCCACATGCTCGAAGTTTGTCCACTCATCGCTGTCGACAAACCCAAACTCGAAGTTCACTTCCTCGGCATCGGTATCCGCAAGCAACAGACCGCCCGCCTCGTCTTCACCTCTAAGGTGGGCCGCGGTATCAAGGCTACTGTTATTGACCTCGGCAACCGCTTCCGTCTTATCTCTCAGGAAGTAGAGTGCATCGAACCAAAGCCAATGCCCAACCTGCCGGTTGCTTCTGCACTCTGGGTTCCACAGCCAACATTCGAAATCGGTGCAGGTGCATGGATTCTCGCTGGCGGTACACACCATAGTGCTTTCTCTTACGATATCACGGAAGAGTACTGGGAGGACTACGCTGAAATAACTGGTATCGAGTATGTTCGCATCAACAAAGAAACAAAGACCAGCGATTTCAAGCAGCAACTGCAGAACAATGAAATGTATTACATGCTTAACAAGGCTTTGAAGTAATATTGATCTACGATTTGACGATTTACAGTTTACAATTTATTTTCATTTGGAATGATTGAATAAAGTAAATTGCTAAACATGTAAATCGTCAAATCCATATTAAACAGTAAATTCGTAAAACGCTAATAACAAAGATGACTGCAAAACAAACTATAGAGTCAGGAAAGGCCATATTGGGAATCGAGTTTGGTTCTACCCGTATCAAGGCCGTGCTCATTGACCAGGATAATAAGCCCATTGCACAAGGCAGCCACACTTGGGAAAATCAACTTGTCGACGGTCTTTGGACATATTCTACCGAAGCCATTTGGTACGGACTTCAAGACTGTTATGCCGACCTTCGCAAGAACGTGATGGAACAGTACGAAGTTGAAATTGAGACACTCGCCGCCATCGGTTTCAGTGCCATGATGCATGGCTACATGCCATTCAAGGGCAATGACATTCTCGTTCCTTTCCGCACATGGCGCAACACCAATACTGGCAAGGCCGCTGCTGAATTGAGCAAACTTTTCAATTACAACATTCCACTTCGTTGGAGCATCAGCCATCTCTACCAGGCCATCCTCGACAATGAAGAGCACGTAAAGGACATAGAGTTCCTCACCACCCTTGCCGGCTATGTCCATTGGCAGGTTACAGGTCAGAAAGTATTGGGCGTAGGCGATGCGTCAGGCATGATTCCTGTTGACCCCAAGACAAAAACCTACGACGCCGCCATGGTAGAGAAGTTCGACCAACTCATTGCACCACGTGGATTCAGTTGGAAGTTGCTTGACATCCTGCCAAAGTCACTCAATGCAGGTGAAAATGCAGGTTACCTCACACCCGAAGGTGCACTCAAACTTGATGTTTCCGGCCACCTCAAACCAGGTATCCCCGTTTGTCCTCCTGAAGGCGACGCAGGAACAGGTATGGTTGCAACCAATGCAGTACGCCAGCGAACAGGTAACGTCAGTGCAGGAACATCATCTTTCTCCATGATAGTTCTCGAGAAGGAACTTACCAAGCCCTACGAGCAACTCGATATGGTGACTACCCCCGACGGTAGCCTCGTAGCCATGGTTCACTGCAACAACTGTACGTCCGATATCAACGCCTGGGTGAAACTCTTCAAAGAATACCAAGAAATGCTGGGAATCCCTGTTGACACGTTCCAACTCTACAGCAACCTGTTCAATGTTGCCCTCAAGGGAGATTCCGACTGTGGAGGTGTCATCAGTTACAACTATATCTCCGGCGAACCTGTTACAGGACTCATGGACGGACGACCTCTCTTCATACGTTCTGCCAACGACAAGTTCAACCTGGCCAACTTCATGCGTGCCCATCTCTATGGAGCCATCGGTGTACTGAAAATAGGTAATGACATCCTCTTCAACGAAGAACATGTAAAGGTGGACCGCATCATGGGACATGGCGGCTACTTCACCACACCCGAAGTAGGACAACGTATGCTGGCAGCAGCCCTCAATTCTCCCATCTCCGTCATGGAGACTGCTGGTGAAGGCGGTGCATGGGGCATAGCACTTTTGGCTGGATTTGCCATCAACAATCCTGACAAACTCTCTTTGGCCGACTTCCTTGACCAAGTTGTGTTTGCAGGCAACGAAGGTGTGGAAATCAAGCCGACACGTGAAGACGTAGAAGGTTTCAACCGCTACATAGAAAACTACAAAGCCGCCCTCCCCATCGAAGAGGCAGCAACCAAATTCAAAAAACAACTTTAACCCAGTATAAAGTACAGAATACATCGTCGCGTTTATAACACATAAAACTACTTTGTACTTTGTACTTTGTACTTTGTACTTAAAATGATGAACGACATCAAAATATTGAACAAAGCAGCGGACAACATCCGCATTCTTGCAGCCAGTGCAGTCGAGAAAGCAAAATCCGGACATCCAGGTGGAGCCATGGGAGGTGCAGACTTTATCAATGTGCTCTATTCCGAGTACCTGCAGTACGACCCCAAAAACCCGGAATGGGTGGGACGTGACAGATTCTTCCTCGACCCAGGCCACATGGCACCCATGCTCTATTCTCAACTCTGCTTGACAGGCAAGTTTACCCTCGACGAACTGGCCAACCTACGACAGTGGGGATCTCCCACAACCGGGCACCCCGAGTTTGAGATTGCACGAGGAATCGAGAACACATCAGGTCCACTTGGTCAAGGACACGCCTACGCAGTCGGTGCAGCCATTGCCGCCAAATTCCTGGCAGCCCACACAGGCAACCCTACCTTTGAGAAGGAAACCATCTATGCCTACATCAGTGATGGAGGCGTACAAGAAGAAATCAGCCAGGGAGCAGCACGAGTTGCAGCAGTACTCGGTCTTGACAACCTCATCATGTTCTACGACTCCAACGACATTCAACTCTCAACTGAGACACGTGAAGTCATGAACGAGAACACCGCTGACAAATATCGAGCCCTTGGATGGGAAGTTATCGAAATTGACGGCAACGATGCAGCACAAATCCGTCAGGCACTCGATGCCGCCAAGAAAGTACAAGGCCGCCCCACCCTCATCATTGGCAAATGCATCATGGGTAAGGGAGCCCTCAAAGCCGATGGCACCTCATACGAAGCAAACTGCAAGACCCACGGTGCTCCACTCGGTGGCGATGCATACCTCAACACCATTAAAAATCTTGGTGGCGACCCCGAGCATCCCTTCCAAATCTTCCCCGAAGTACAGGAACTCTATGCACAGCGAGCCAACGAACTCGAAACCATCTGTGAGGCCCGCTATGCAGAAGAAGCAGCATGGGGAGCAGCCCATCCCGAAAAGGCAGCACAGCAAGCCGACTGGTTTGCTGGTCGTGCACCGAAAATTGACTGGAGCAAGTGCGTACAGAAGGATAACGACGCCACCCGTTCGGCCAGTGCTGCCTGCCTTAGCCTGCTTGCCGAACATGTGCCCAACATGATTTGCGCCAGTGCAGACCTCAGCAACTCCGACAAGACCGACGGCTTCCTCAAGAAGACACACGCCTTCACAGCAGGCGACTTCTCGGGTGCCTTCTTCCAGGCAGGAGTAGCCGAACTCACCATGGCCTGCTGCTGCATTGGTATGGCACTGCACGGAGGAGTTATCCCTGCCTGTGGCACTTTCTTCGTATTCTCCGACTACATGAAGCCTGCTGTCCGCATGGCTGCCCTCATGGAACTGCCTGTCAAGTTCATATGGACTCACGACGCTTTCCGCGTTGGTGAAGACGGACCTACTCACGAACCGGTTGAGCAGGAAGCACAAATCCGTCTCATGGAGAAACTCCACAACCACAACGGACGTCCCTCCATGCTTGTATTGCGTCCCGCTGATGCTCAGGAGACGACAGCAGCCTGGCAACTTGCTATGGAGAACACCTACACACCTACGGCTCTCATCCTTTCCCGCCAGAATATCAACAATCTTCCTGCCGGAAACGACTACAGCCAAGTTGCAAAGGGCGGTTATGTGGTGGCCGGTAGCGATGAGAACCCCGACGTCATTCTTGTGGCCACAGGTTCCGAGGTCAGCACCCTCGTTGCCGGAGCCGACCTGCTCCGCAAGGACGGACTTAAGATTCGCATTGTCAGCGTTCCTTCAGAAGGCCTCTTCCGCCAACAGCCCGTTGAATACCAACAGGCCGTATTGCCTACATGCGTAAAGAAGTTCGGTATGACCGCCGGCCTGCCCGTCAACCTGCTCGGACTTGTTCCAACAGCCGAAGGCCGCATTTGGGGACTCGAATCCTTCGGATTCTCCGCTCCCTATAAGGTACTCGACGAGAAACTCGGCTACACAGCCGAAAACGTATACCGTCAAGTCAAGGCTATGTTCTGATTCTGCTGATTCAGATATTTATTTCAAAGCGCGGTGCAAGATCATCCCCTTGCACCGCGCTTCGTTCAAATCTGTATCCAGAAAGTTTAGAGGTTAGAGGATAAAGGTGAGAGAACGAATCCTCATTGCTCGTTGTTTCTTTCCCCGATAACGGGGGAACTGAAGGGGGTATGGGTGCATCCCCGTCTCAAGAAAGTTTGAAGTTTAAAATTTGAAGTTTGAAGTTTAAAATTAACGTGAGTTCGATGTAAACCTTACGCAATAATGCTGACGTAGCAAAACGATTTTGGAATATTAACGCAGTTCAGCCCATAAATAAAGGCATTTCGAGGAAAATTGAGGAAAGTCCGCAAGGAGCCACTACGCAAATCAAGGCGGATTGCGGAACGAATTAGGTTTCTTATTCGTAACCCAGACAGGGCTATTTCTGAAAGTTAAACTTTCTTAATCGACTACGCAAATCGGGGCAGATTGAGGCAGTTCGAACCGTTTTTACATTCCGCGTTTTTCTTTCCTAAATCTGCCGCGATTTGCGTAGCAATTTATTCCCAGAAAGGTATTACTTTTGCAGCCCGAATTTTAAAAAAGAATTAGAAGATGAGTAGAAGCACTTTTTC
>FLNU01000002.1_pt1 | contig 67526 bp, 36 predicted proteins | sample 1140361 | NCBI WGS metagenome assembly FLNU01 (sample SAMEA3878206, study PRJEB12797) | bioreactor metagenome | biome: Moose rumen | place: Sweden | collected 2011-10 | reverse complement strand
AGGCTTTATAAACCTGCCAGCCGTTAATAATAGCAGACGGGCTAACAGCCGTAAAAAGGGTTTTCTTCTTCCAGAGTGTTTGGGTATTGTTATCTTTATCCTGGTATTGCATAGACAGTTCAGCACGATAAACATCATCATACGCAAAAGGAGGATCACCGCCAAATTCCCAATCAAAAGGTGCCGAAGAGGTAAAGATAGGATTAAACTTATTATGTGCCATTGGCCTGTCTTGCGAATTATGATAAATAGTCATCACCGGATAGACATACGTATTACTTGGTGTGAACACACCTTTATCTGTCACTCTAAATTGTGTCATGAACTTTGGAAGTTTTCCATCTCCCCCTTTATCATAACAAAGAACCGCATAATCAGCGATTTTTGGGTAGCACGGCCATGATGTTTTAAGGAATTGGACAGGTAGCGCATCGGTTTTGAAATAAGAAATAATCGCAGAAAGGATATCCCATCTAGCTGTCCCTCCCCATAACTTATCAGCATAAAGTCCTCCTTCAGGTGTCAGGTCAACAGCAGAAGACAAAGTCATATTATATTTGTCCTCACCATTTTTGGAAGAACTACTGACAGACATGCTAGGACCGAGTTTAACTTTAAAATAGCATCCGGCACCAGGAGAGTTGAAACCTATATCCAATCCAATCTCGCCGTAGGCATACATTTTTCCTGTCCACTCACTTCTTTCGGTGTCAGATTGAGCAGGTTTAATTTGGTTAAAATTATCAATCACATACGGTCCATCTTGAAGTCCAGACATATTCTTTCTGAACCCCAACCCGGTCGTATATTTATTATCGTAAGCAGAATTTATCATACCGCTAACATTCATGCCCAAGGATGCAGTAGGTGTTAATCTGAAATATAGCATAAACCCAGGAGGGCCAATCGGTCCGATAGAAGGTAATTTAAGATTCAAAGCCTCACATATATCCACAGCAATATCGATAGAACCAGAAACATCATATTTTTCGTTGTCAGTAAAAGTAAGAGCGAAACTAATGTCAAACTGTTCTTCAGAATCCGTTTCTAATTTTTTGTAATATACTTTCGTCTTATATCCCGGGCCAATTGTAAATGTCAAAGAACCATTTGCAGATCCACTGAATGTAACACCTTTTAACCTGGCAAAATCATTAGAGATACCGCCGGAAAGCGGTATTGAAAAAGTTAGAGTCAAATCATCCTCAAAAACTTTATTGATTGGTTCATTCTCATTAGCTTTTTTTCTGCCAGGAGCAAGCATTGCCGAATCACTCGTAGTTTCATCATCACCGTTTTTTGTCTCAAATATGATATTTTTAAAAATATCATCCACAGCTGCTTTTTCGAGGCTGCAAGCATAAAAAGTGTCATGCTTGCTGACAGCAACCACTCTGTGTCCAAGCCCATAAGGTATTTTCTCATCGTAACCGGCAATGAGTATTTGTCCAACTTCCGGACGAACCCCGTCGGGCATATAATCATGGAAATAGATGGTGTTGTATGCAGAGTCCATGTGTGCGACATAGTTCATCATATCCTCATCAATCAAAGTCACATCAGGATTATACTGATAATCGCATGTGTAGGTCTCTGTTTCCTCATGTTCCATATTCGCATAGCCAGGAGCATCAGGCAATTCGCGGAGATCATTATCAAGTATTGTGCATGCATTCAGTAATACAGCACATATCATTATGGAAACATAATATATAAAATTATTTGCCATCTTCATAACCATTCAAGTTTCAATTATTGATTAGATGAAAAGTTCATCAGGAAAAGCTCAGAGAGAGAGCCATGTGACTCACCATCAAAAATAATACTATCATTCAGCTCGATCATCTGTGTTGTGTGATGGTCGTAGAGACGGAATTTAATCACCTCCGGTTCTTTCAACTCATCATCCGGATAGAGAGGATTTTGCGGATTCGAGTGACTGTCGTATGGTTCATGAGGATTAAACATACTATAAATACGGAATTGCATATAAGAAATGCCGTTAAATGTTTTTTGCACGCCAACTCCACGGAGTTCACCTTCAGAGAAAGCCCCAACTGTTTGCCAATACTGAATAGGCTCATTATTATATTTCACATCCGCATACACAACCATGTCGTATGCATACCCTTCTGTATCTATATAATCCCATCTTGGCATAACGTAGATGTGGCAGGTGTCGAAGATCTGATATTCGATGGAGACACCCGTAACAGTGGTCTCACCCTGGCTCATAGCAATGAGCCGGTTGTCAGCGAAAGAAGCCACAGCCGGGTTATCAGACATCCAGTAGATGGTCATGTTGGAGATGGTGTCGGGGTCGAAGAGCGGTACGATGTCACCCGTATCCCCTTCCATAATGTAATACTCATGCCGGTCGAACGTCATGTGATAAGGTGAGACAGTAGCATCAAAGTCGAAAAGGTCTCCACACGAAATCATCAAGGCCGTCGCCGCTATGCCGATGGCATAGAAGAGCAGGTGATATGTATGTTTGAATCTGTTCATAGCCAGATATTTTTATCAGTTAATGTATGCAGAGATAAGTCTGTGAGTTCAAATCATCAGTTGGATGGCGCAGTTATGCTGACTGTATTGGATGGTTTTGTACGTCTTCCGTCATTGAAATAGAGGATAACATAGTATTCAGCAGTCTGTCCTGGCCGGAGTAGCACATCGGAGTAGGTGGTAATGCCTTTCTTCGTAGTCGTCACGAAGTTGAAGAGGTCTTCGTCCGGTCCCTTGCGGTAAATACTGAAATAATAGTCGTCCGAAGAAGCGATGTTACTCACGTCCCATGCCAGCTTGGTCTCGTTCTTGTCTTTCATATAATCACCCATAAGGTTGATATCTCCACTCGCCATGGTGGGTCCGCGATGAAGAACAGTATATATGAGCGACTTGCCAGATGAGATGCCTGACGTGTTGAAAGACTCCACACAGTAGCGGTAGCGTTGCGTGCGGTTATATTTAGGGTTGTCGGTGATAAGGAGTTCGTCGCCGAGCGCTTTGATGGAGTCCGCGTCACAGCGTCGTATGACCGTCCAGTGGTTTTCGCCTTTGAGCTGGCGATAGACAATATGGTGGCTGAGTGTAGCGTCCCGTCCCGTGATCCATTTCATGTTGACGGTCTCGTGATCATGCCATGCTGAGTCGAGATGAGCTACAGTTGGCGGCACAAGTGTAGGACGCGCTACTCGCAACGGTTCGCTCCACTCACCCTCATTAGTGGAATAGTCTGTGGCACGTACTTTGTAGTAGATATATTTCTGGTTGACATCGAGTGCGAGCGTATCGACGTACATCGTATCGCGAATGCCACCTTCGTTGAGAATCTGATAGGTGTGTGTGGTGTCATTGGCAAAAGCAATCTGATAGTAATCAATATCATCATCGACAGGAGTCCATTTTAGAACCACCTTTCCGCTGTCCGCCACCTCAGCCCGGAAATTGACTGGCGGAAGAGGAGCCTTAAGGTCCTCCACACGAAGCTGCACCGGCATAGAAGCTGACATATTGCCTGCTTTGTCATACGCCGCTACCACCATCATCCCCGTCATCAGTCCGGTGACATCCGCCACACAACGATATGGGATCTCACCCGGAAGGAGTTCAAACGGCAGTCCGGCCGTATCCGTCAGTGTCTCATTGACGCCGATATTATCCGGCAGAAGTTTTTTCCACTCATCCCCTGTGATTTTCTTATGGAAATAGAGTGGCATATATCCATCCAGATCAGCTTCGATGGTGTCCTTGACGAAATAAATTTCCGCAATGATTTTCGCTGACGGGTCGTCTTCGTCCGGCCTGATAATATTGATGAGCAAGACGCGTGGCGGAATTGGTGCGTCCGCATCTTTCATCTCCACTTTATGAATGGCTGATGGAGCAGTCAGATCTCCGAAGAGGTCGTGTGCGAGAATACGATATTCATAGTTCCCCGTCTTAGGGACAGCATCACTGAAGACTGCCATTGTCTGGTTGATGTCTTCTTTCAGGAAAGGAACGAAGGGATTAGAATTAACCCTGTGCCAGTCCTTTGAGGTTCCATCCTCATAGGCATCTCTACGTTCAATTTCAAAACTGGAATAGATGTTCATCGGCCATTGGATTGTAAGTCCAAGTGGACCTGTGACAGTGTCCTGAATCTCCACCTCCAACGGCTGCGGTTTATACGGAATATTCTCAACGTCCTCAATAAAACCAGCCACGAAGATGATGGTGGAGTCGGGGTCCCATCTCGCGGGTTGAAGGATATACTGATAGTGTTCTCCTTTTCTGACATTACGGTCGATAAATCGAAGCGCCAGATCGTCGGCCAGATCGCGTCGCCATTCACTGATCATCTCCGCAAACGCAAACATCATGTTCTGTTCCTCACTGAGTTCAAGCATCGCCTCCACCGTGCCCGGGATAGCCCTTGTCTGGTCGTATTTCATCCGTCCGTTTCCCCATGTGAGTTCAGCCACCATAGCGGCCAGAGAGTCGTCCGGATCCGTGTATTTCGCGAGCATCTGCTCCTTCGAGAGCGGCTTCATCTCCAATGCGAGCGTATCGACAGATGAGGCAGACACTCTGACAAGGTTATATCCATATCGGTTGAGATATTTCCATGAGACATAATCCTCCGGTGCCCATCTCAGCACGATGCTGTCGCCGTAAGTCCGCGCGAAGAGGTGAATCTGAGAGCGCACCAGATTATCGTTTGCGGTACGTGACAATTCATCAATATATGCTCTTGCCCTCTCCACCTCCACGGAGTCCATCGTAACCTGGTCGTTGAGGTGTCTTATATCCTGTCCGAAGATGTAATGCGTCGGTAACAGGTTGACTGTAATAATCAGTCCTAAATATATCAGATATTTCCTCATAGTCCTGTTTATTTATTTTCCATCGTTCACCCAGCTGTTGAACGGCTTGCTGAGCGAAACACGTTCCTCGTTGTTCAGACCGACATTCGAATTAATCGTATAGTATCCATTATCGAAATCATAAGCATTGACACGATAGATAGTGTAATCTACCTGAGTGATATGTTTCAACGCATCTGTGGCCCAGAACTCCTCACGCGTTTGTGATACACCATTACTACCCTTACCCGTCTCACTGAAACTGATTTTTTTTACTATATACTTATCGCCATCTTCACTATAGTCAGTTATAGTGGCACCTCCAGCCATCCGGAAGAACATCTGAGATGAGTATTGCCGGTGGTGTCGGTTATTACCGTCTTTGTTAATCGTCGGCACGGACTCCTCTAACGTGAAATATTTCGTATTTCCTCCATGATTGAAAGTGGCTCCGAAAACAAGCGGTAACTGATACCACGGTATCTGTACAGACACTGAGTCGCGTTCTTGTCCGGCGATACCGCTGTTATTCGGCCGGCTATAAATAAGCGACTTATACACGCTTCGATGTCGGTTGTTGAAATTCTGCATTGTATTACGGACGGTTTTGTATCCAAACTTATCGTAAGCCGCCTGCCATGTCCCAGGACACTCTGTCCAGTCGAGATTTCTCATATCCACAAACATCCGCGATGCTTTCTGAGCCAGATAATAGGTGCTGGCAATGTCTCCAAGCAGGTTCTTCGCTCTCGTTTTGCTGTCGGTACTCGGTTTGTAGAACGGCGTTCGAGGACTCGCTGAAATGAGAGGTGTCCATGTCACATCTTTCATCACAGGCAGTGGATAATTGCCGAAAACGGGATAATAAAGGCCGTAGGAATAGACCGAGAGATCATATATTTTCTGATATCCGTCGGCTATATTAGAATGCGAGCTCGACACAAGATTGCCACTGGTCTGTCCGCCTTTTGTATAATAGATCACAGACTCCGCCACCGGTGTCTCCATGGTCTCGAAGCTATAGTTTGTGATTGGATGTCCGCCGATGAAGAAATAATTAGCAAGATAGGAAAGATAGCAATACGGGTCGCGCATCCTGATTTCGTCATTGTCGCGAATGGTCTCGTCGGTTAACTTTGACCAAGTATAATCATATTTGATGTCACTTAAGCGGATTCCCACGAAAGGTTTACAGTAGTCGAACTGTGATGTGGAATACCCAGTTTTCCAGTTGTTGGATGTGGCAATGTTCACATTCAATGCCATCAACACCTTATACCGGTCGGTTGCGTCTTTCACCACCACCTCGCTGTAAACTGGGGATGTCACTCCGTTGACCGTCTCATATTTGAGTAGTTTTTTCTCTGTATGGGTGCCATACTCCACAAATTTGTAAACCAGCGCAAGAATTCCTTTCGTACCCACACTCAGTCCTGGCAGATTAGAAGTAAGTGTAATATTTTGTGTGTTATATCCCCTCGTGTTGCTCCCAGTGATGATTGAAGCCTGTTTTGAGACAACTGCTCCGTTTGAAGCGAATTTAAACATCCAATAAAGATTAGCTGTATTCTGCAACGGATATCCGCTTCGTTTATAGTAAGAACTTCCACTAAGTGCCCAAATTTGCTGGTTGAGCGCGATATTCGGTCTTTGTGCGTCCTCCAGATACACATTGACATAACTGCTGTTCGTGACAGCCACATCCTTCATGTTGTCCACCACGTCAGCTTTCAGGTATGGCCGGAGTTGTCCTTTGTCGGAAGGATAAGCCAACGCCACATAGTCGTCCAACTCCGTCACATCCTCCACAGCCGGACTGGCACTTCCGGTACGGAAGAAATAGAACTGCACCTGTGTCCACTCCTTCTGCTGCCATTTGCCGTCTTTGTATTCCCGTGGATTTTCCTCTTTCCCTTTAATAATCTCCATCGCATTACCGGAGACAGCCAGAACATAATATCTGTTCGCCTTAAGGTTCTTTGCGATATCCTCCAAACGGAACACAGTCTGTCCGACCGTATTGGTGGTGATATAATATCTCGTCACCTGTGAGTGGTTTAATAAGTAATCATATTTTCTCATTCTCACACTCTGATCATTCGAATTGAGGTCAGTAGTATCCGGCATCACACTGAACTCCATCAGAACCGGTTTGATGTTTGTGCTAACCAAACTCTTATGACGGAATACAAACGTGCGTTTCGCCTGCATCTCCAGGTCTGTGATATCGCCATCGTAGCCTTGCTCCATACGGTGAAGCTCATTCTCATCGAGCACACGGAAATGCTCTCCCATCGGAGCCTGTGTGTTGTAAATAGGCTTGGCGATGAGGCTTGGGCTAATAAGTTCCGCATCTTTCGCCCATCCCTCATGGACATTAGCCGAACCGAGTGTACAATCGCCAAAAAGCTCAAAGTTGTCGAGCGGGTTGCCATACCATATATTACAGACATGCCCACACTCAAACTGGAACCTGCGGTTGATATTCACCAACCCCCCAAGCAGTTTGAGTTTAATGCGCGCGTCGCCCACGAAATAGCTCGGATGTGGTAATCCCGCTTTCAGCACACCGCCAATACCCGCATCAATGATATTGAATTTCTTATCCCAGAATCCCAGATTTACATAAATTCCGAATTTCGCATAAAGATACGCATAGAGTTGTCCCTCCGCATACCATCCCTTATATCCCATCGTTCCATAGCCCGGGCAATCAGTATGCGCCAATTTTGCCAGTGTCACATCAAATCCGGCCACAGCCCCCATATCTCCGTAGAACAAGCCAAGATCGACATCCACATATCCATATTCAGACGCGCCTACCATCACACCACCCTTGATGTCGGCATCTTTCTTGAACATACTCAGCGCTTTCTTACGGGCATTGTTCGCCTTGGTCATATCAGCGCCTTCCATTCCGCCTTTCGACTCGCCGTTGAGGAAAGTGCGGATTTTGACAGGAATTTCCGGCAGTTCACCATTATTTGGGAGTTCATTTCCCACACAGAAATAGAAATTAGCCCCTATGTTAACTGAAACAATTTTAGATTTGAAGTCAATCAACGTGAAACTACAGCGTTTTTTCTCCTCAGGCTCACCCAGATAGATATGCCATTTACATTTGCTGAGGTTCACGCCATTTTCGCGGAAAGTGAGTTTAAAGTCGAGTGATGCATGTGCACCCATCTTTGGTCCTTTGGCTTTTTCCTCATTCACATCCTTCAGATTGGCATTCGTTTTCTTGTCAGCCTTCGTTGTGCTTTCGTCGCCCATCGCTCCTTCGAGCGTGCCGGTCACAGCCCCTTTTGCCGCCTCCCATTTGTCGTTGAGTAGTTTCATCTGCCTGGCAATCTCACTGGCTCCGACGGTCTGTCCTAAAGCATTCATGATTGTAGATCCGTCGGCAGTGGCATCCACAGTTGCTGTCAGTTGGAAATATTTATCCGTGGCATCATTTTGCCATTGTATGGTGACCTTCGAGTCGATAATACCAGCAACAGCCTTGCAATCCCCAGTAAAGAGGAAGGTGGTAAGACGGTTTTTTGACTTGTCGTAAAGCACAGACATGTGGAAGTCGCCTGAGAGGAGTTCACCATCGGATGAAGCCAGACCGAGGTCAGCCATCACACCCACTAGTCCTTTCTGTGGCGTCACTTTATTTTTGTCGGCCGCAGATGAATAGCAGTTAAAATAGATACCTGCCCCGATTTTTGTAATTTTCAGTGGCGTTATCTGGATTCCCATTTTTCCACCAGCACCCAGATAAACATATCCCCATTTATAACCGGCAGAATGTTCGAAGAATCCGCCGTCCGCCTCAAACTCGAGGAGGTCGCCCGGCAGCACAACCTTGATAAATCCTTTATATCCCTTGCTGGTTCCTGATGTGCTTGTACCGTTACCAATGGCCAGTCCTCCTGACAGACTGACGCCACAGAAATTCGCGTTCAGCGCTATCTCATTAAATCTTGTCTCTTTATATTTGAACGATTTATTCTCCACATTCACATCGCACATGATGTCGAGAGTGAGGTTCACACAGATGAGAGAATTATCGTCCATCTTGTTGTTGTCATAGGTATCTCCCTTATCCATCAGCGCCATGCGTCCGGTAATGGAAAGACCAGCCGTCTTAGCACCCACATCGGCAATGACATTGAACTTCTTGATACCGAACTTGAACGGTCCGACTTTTTTCTCCACAGATGCTACAGACCACCATCCCCGCTCGAAGTAGAAGTCATTGCCGAACTGGTATGTGTTCTGCTTACATATCTCATATAGCGCGAATCCCGTGTTTTTACGCCGGCTTTGATCCGACGCCTCATTCTGTAGTTTTGCAATCTCCTTCCCGTATTTCTTATCCTCATCCACAATCCAGCGTTCGCAGTTTGCGATACGCATCTGTGTGAAATGAATGCCTGGGATCTGAAGTTTGAGCGGCAAGTCAGCCGTGAGTGCGGCGAGACTCTGGTTGATGGTATTAGCACCGCCAATCGTGATATCACCGCCCATACATAGTTCCACACGAGTTGTCCGGTCTCCCCCTGCGTTCTCGCTAGCCGTACTCTCAAGCAGGAAGTATGTCTGCTTCATATCCAGTTCCAGTTCCGCGAGGAAGAAGTCGAAGGAGATGTTTTTCAGCTGGTCCTCGTTCGTGCATTTGAGCACGCAGTCGAAGTCTGTGGATCCATCCTCACGCTCAAACGGATAGAAATTGCATTTGAACGCCATATTGTTCTGCATGAGAGGCACCGCCATCGCCCCGTCGAATCCACAGTCCTTGAAATTGTTCTGCACGATGTTCATGAAGATATGGTCTAGACGCATCTTCCACCCACCATACGACACATTCAGCAGCTTATTAACATTGAACGAAAGTGAAACCCCCGACACATCCACGAGCATGTTGTCGGCACTGAGTGAGATCTGACTGTCGCTGACCAGTCCTTTCGGCATCTTCACATCCAGCTTATTGATATAAAGTCCTTGCCATGACAGGTCGTCGTTGTTTATAATTCCCGCCTCATCCTTTTTGAACCCCTGGTCAACCGGGAATTTAAGGCTTGTAGGATTTTTCTTTTGTGAGTGGTCGTATGTAACCTCATTCGCAGTGAACACCCATCCCTTGACATCCTCATGCGTAAACGGATCCATGGATACACTACCAATCCAATCCTCCCAGGTGTTAATCCATGCATGTACCTTCACTTTCGGATTCTGATCCTGATAGATATTACCATACTGATTACATTTGATGAGTCCCGGTATTGTCATCTCCGCCTCCATAGAGAGTGCGGAGAGTGTGTCGTTATCCCATTTGATGTAACATCCGTCGGTAGGGTCGTCGAAGTTTGCAGGAGTTTTGAATGTGAAATCGAATGATGACTTTTTGTCGTTGAGTGTTACATTGCTCATGAGCATGACGACACCCGATCCAGGCAAAACGCGGTCGGGATCCATACAAGTTCGCGGCGCGCCGAAGATAAGGATGTTCTCGTTTGTGATGTCGTTATCAGGGAGCGTAAACATACCCATGAGGTTCATCCAAGCGAACGTAGGATGGAACTCCATGGAGAGAATCTGTATATCTACCGGTGTTTTGTGTACATCAGAAATCTGGAGCGGCAAGAACACTTCTATGTCCGGATATCCCCCTACCCCTTTCTTCTGGAAGTTGTCGTAGATGGCATATCCTTTACGGATATAATCGTAGTATTTCGACGCCTCAACTTTCGCCGCCAGACTGTTCGCCTCAGCACGCGCCGCAGCATTCGCCGCTGCCTGGGAAGCTGCGCCTAAAGTGGTGTTCGACATCTCAGGCGGCAGTGCATAGCCGACGAGGTTGTCGAGTCCCCACTCTGTGAATATATCATCAGGTATCCAGTCGCCCAACTCACTCGTATCCTTATAAGAATCGGCATAAGCCTTCGCTCTTTCTTTGATATGCTGCCAGTTAGATTTTGTTTCGGTCTTGACCGTTCCGCCATACATGATACGGTCGCTGTTGATGAAGATATTCTCGAATTTCACACCGACTTTCACCTTCTGTCCGAACGGAGTCCAAAGCATCCATCCGGAGCCAGTCCATCCCTGGGTTTTTGAATCGAACTTCAGGTCGTCGCCCATGGTCATGATATACTCGCCCACAAAGATCTCCTTACCCGCCATCTCCTTCTCGGAAATTTTCCAAGGGATGCGGTTCTCCTCAATCACACCTCCCGCACAGGCATCGCCAAACGCCTCACTAAGACGGTCGGAGAACATGAAAGTGATTTCGTTGACATCGCCATAGAAGGTTACCTTATCAGCACCCACATTCTCAGGAACGACACGGAGAATCAACGCTTGCCCCACGCTGACGTTTCCACTGAAGGACGCCCACTTGATGAAGTCCTCGAGCACATCCACACCCGCATTCGGGTCGTCAGGGACGGAAAGATTATATTTCTCCTTGAGTTCCTTGTTCTTTGCCTCCAGTACAGCGATTTTCGCTTTCGCCTGTTCAACGCTTGTAACCGTGATATTATTCTTACTGAAATGTTGTTCAAGCGTCTTCAAGCGCGCTAACTCATTTGCAGTGAGAATGTGATCAAACGGATATTTCTGCAGGAAAGCCAACGCCTCATTTGAATATTGAGCCGATGAAGACGCAGGAGTCTGTGTCTCACCTGAAGATTTTTCGGTTCCAGTAGATTTACCACCAGGAAGAAGATCATTGGAGTCAGAACTCAGGTCTTTCCCTGTTTTGCCAGGGAAAACATCTGTAGTAGATGAAGAAGATGATGCTGACGAACTTGAAACGGCAAGTCCACCATGACTTACAATTTCCAGAACCTCCTTCATCTGTTCGTTTGTCAGTCCATATATTCTTGCAAGTTGAATTAGTTCAGTCTCTGTTGCGCCACTACTTCGGAGATTGGCATACTCTTTGAGTGCGGCTATTAATTCCACATTCGTCTCATATTCCTTCTGAGCCCTTTCCTCCTGCGTGTCAGCTGAAACCGATATATTCCCTTTAGAGCCTGATGACAGAACAGACACCGCATTATATTTGCCTTTGGCCAAACCCTCGTAGATCGGTTCCTGCTCAAGCGCCAGTTCACGTGTGGCATATCCTCCGAGATTGTACACCTGTACCTTATACCGGAATTTCAAGGTATCAGGTTTCTCGCCCTCACCACCCGCATGCAGTGGCCGTTTCCACTCAGAGATCACCGTGTTTCCCGCAAAGAGCGTGTTGTTGGTGTTGCCCTCAAAGTCAGGTTTAATGAGTTGTGGATTCTGAAACACATAGTCGGCATCCGTCTCACCTAATTCCGACATGACGCCAAGGAGCGCGAGGTCCTCCTCATCCTCCTCCTCTTCCACTTCTGCCTCATCAAACTCCACCTCTCCAGACAGGTCTGGTGTGAAAATCAGCACCTGGCTTCCTCCCTTGTTCTCCACCATCATGAAGTCCATATCGGTAATACCGATAGGTGTGGCCGTCACCTGAGCCGCATAGAGATGTCCGTCCTGAAGACGTTTGATGGCATTCTGGTCGAGAATACATGTAGGCGCCGTCATGGCGGGTATCTGGAAGATATAATAATTAAGCAGCGCGTCGTCTGGGCTCTGCATAATTTCCCCATTACGGAAGATCTCGTACACCCGAAGCGTGTACTGGTACATCGGTGTGTTCTCCCTCCAGCAGTTGAGCACCGGCTCCGTCCAGGAGAAGACCGGATTCATAAGTGGGAATTTCACGGCCTCAAGATTGTAGAGTGTCGTTGTGCCGAGTGATGCCGTCGGTTCTATAAACTGTGGCGCTTGTGCACGATAGCAGACACGGAAGAAGTTGTAGCCGGTGACCGAAGGATTGCTGAGCGCCACCGGGCTGTCGATACGCCCAGTAGAGCTGTTCACCAGTAGCGGGTCCCACTTATAAGCAGAGAGCAGTACTTTATATTGTCCTTCAGGTAGGAGTCCGTAGTCTGCCGCGCCGAACTGAGAGAAGAGGTCGGAAGAGAACTGCATCTCAGAGAGCGGGATATGGTCGAAAATCCTTCGCATCTGCTCCATGGAGAGGTCCACTGATCCGTTTGCAGGCACGATTATAGGCGAGCCAGGCATACGGGTAGGAGGTGAAGACACAGAGAGATTAGAGGGGGTAGTTCCGTCGTTCTCAAAGGTCTTCATAATCTGGACTGCAAGATAGGTGCGAATTTCCTCAGCAGTTGTGTTCGTGATGGTGACAGTGAAATATTTACCCGGATTCGCCTTATAGTCGCCCACCTGTGGCGGGAGAATGTCCTGCACGGGTGTGACCTGCACCAAGAGAGTTGATTCCCCTTGAGCCAGGAGTTGCGTAGTCGAAAGAACAGACAGTAAAAAGAACGCTGTTCTTTTCACATATTGATTCAGTTTCCGTCTGTATGTGATCGTATTCATAATCATTGATCTTTTTACTGTTTATTCTTTTTTATTTTTTTAGTTTTGTCGGCTTTCTCCGCATTTCGCTTGATATGTAAGAGGGAGAAAGTATATGTGTAGTTAAAGCCCACCTGCGTTTCCGTGACGTTATACATATCCTGGTTGGATGTGATATTCACGTCGTTTGAGCGGTGGATGCTTGCTGAGAGTCCGAAATTATGCACTTTTTTGAAGGAGTAGTTTGCCTGGATATCGCCACCGAGCGACATATTCTCCCTGATACCCGCCATCTTGTTGTAGCAAGTAGAGAGAGTGGCAGAGACGGTGAGGGGGTTCTCCTCGAAGAAGGATCGTGAAGCAGTAAGTGCGAGAATATCACTAGAATACTTACGCTGGTAACCACGGCTCTGCTGGTGGTTGATGGCAGCCGAGAAATCGGTGTGCCACGGCTCCACCAAGAGCGAGTAATTGACACCTCCTGAAATCGTCTTCACGTCAGTAAGCTTTGTGGCAAACTTATTGAGGTTTTTATTTTTATTGAATCCTGCTGATACGGCAAGAGAATGGGAAAGCCCCGTAGTTTGCCAGTTGCGAGAGACAGATGCGCCAATGCTGTGCATGATACGGCTCACTTTCGTTGTGTCGTTCACCCTTGCAGAGCCATCTGCCTGATCTTGCAGATAGCCGTTGTATCGCAGGGAGAGTTGAGTTTTTTTGAAACGAGTGGATGCGTTAGCAGAATAGACGAAACCACGGTTGGTGTAAAGCTGTTTGTTAGAGATGTTATCCTCCTGAGCGGAGAAAGATCCGTTGAGGTTGATTTTTTTTAAGAGGCGTGTATTGAGATTGAGTCCGATCGACTGGTAGTTGTTCGACATATAGTTAGTTCCCAGCGTCTGATAATCAGGTTGGATAATACGGTAAAAAACAGCGGCTTTAATTGGTTTGAAATTGAGGTTCATCGCCAAATCACCTGCAAATTTCATCGTAGAGGAATAGCGAGGCGAGAAGACGCCGTCAAAATCCGTGACACTTCCATCCTCGACTTTAGGCGCATGGATATCACTTGTGAAGGCAGATGTTGCGAAGTTTGCCGTGAGGGTCATCCACTTGAGAGGTTGTGTTGCCCCTCGGATACCCACTACGAGGTTGCTCTGAGGCGAGATGGACTCCCTCCACCTCTCATCGATGGATGTGGAGACATCGTATGCGCGAAGGAAATAAAGATCAACATAGTGTTTGCCAGAGCCGTAACCGATTTTCGCTCCCCAACCGATGCGTTTATACTGAGGATGACGCGCATCGAGGTCATCCGGGTCGTCGTTAATGGCTTTACGGATCCGGCCATAGAAGAAGCCGACACGCAGTTTCTTATCGTTGTATTCGAGACCGAAACCATTGACCGATGTGTTCATAACATAAGAAGAGAACCCCATAGTGCCCTGTCCGATGAACATGTGCCAGTTTTTATAAGTAGGGCTGAACCGGAAGTTGAACTGCGGATAATTGAAGCTGAAGTCTGAGTTGGTGTAATAGAGAGAGAAGGGCATGGCAAATCCATAGATGGAGATATTAAGATTTGTCCACACCGTACTTTGGAAAGGTGACGCATAATTGTAGCCCGTGGAGTGGTACCATGTGTTGCTAGTACCCAACGCACCCGAAATGATGAGCGGGTCGCTCTTTCCGATCTGTGAAATATCCTGAGCGGAAAGATGGAAATGAGAGCAGACGAAAGCCAACAACAGGACAGTTATCCATCGTTTTAAGCTTCGATTTTTATATTTATTGGTTCTTTTCATAGAGATTCGGTGCATGAAAAAAGGCTACTACACGAAGACTTACATAGAGACTCATTAAGAGGAGGAATAACGAAAGAGAAGAGGAGACTACTGACGTATAGCCGCCTCCTCTTATCAATAAAGATGTTATTTAATGACAACCTTCTTGCCGTTAACAATGTAGATACCTCGCTGCGGGTTTGTCACCTTACGTCCGCTAAGGTCGTAGATGTCGGCATTTCTCAAGAGGTTGTCGGTGATTTCGATGTCAGAGATGTCTGTAGCCTGATCCGCCTTAGTGATTTTAGCAGGCGATTTGAGCGAACCGAGCGCATTCTGGAACTTGAAAGACTGGTCGGCATCGAAGAACTCACCCGTCTCAGTGTTATAGAACTGGAAGTTGACAAGCTCACCCGCCTTTCCGTGCACGGTAATAAAGAACCGTCCATTCCTCACAACACCTTCACCTCGGCACTCACCGTCAACGAACGCACCTACGCTATATGCCTCGAGGTTGTCGATATTCTCAGCAACTGCGGTGACAGACATATTGTCGCGCCACTGCGAAGCGTCGTATTTCCAAGGAAGAGAATACTTGCCCTGTGCGAATCGTCGTTTTGCCCCATCTGGGGTTACCGGCTGAGACTGACTTGTGTCTTCATTCACTGGTAAGAGATCAAACTCATACTCCCATCCTAGAAGTCCTTCAGTATTCTCCGTATAGTAGAGGTAGCCCTGTCCTGTTTCCAGATACTGCAGAGAACCCTCCCAGCTAGTTCCGTTGAATTCAGCGAATCCGCTTTCTTTGGATATGATGCGGTCGCCTTCAACAGCACCTGTTATACGGTTCAGCGAGCGTTTGAAGAGGAACGGGTTCGGAATCCAAGTCCATCCGTAATTCAGCTCCATCTCGGTGCCGAACGGAAGCGTACCATTATAGAATGTATAAGTTGATGGCTCATTCATCTTGATTTTATAGCAAGTGTATTGCAAAAGTTGGTTTAGATCACCGAAATATCCATATTTTGCATCGTTGTAAAGCAGTTCGTATTGTGAACGAACCTCGACAAGAGCATCCTCGTTGAAAACAGACTGTAGGTCACCGTTCAGTTCCTCTCCATAATAGAGACTGCGCCACTGCCATCCCTCATCGAGGTTGAACGGCGCTCCCACCTGTGCTTCCGTCTCAGAGAGTCCCTCACCGTTGTATGCCACTTCTATGATTACCTGTCCTGGTATATTCGGCACGAAAGAGAATTCCACTTGATTGTCGGTGTCAGTACCACCTGTGATATTCTGCATCCAAGAGTCAGGCACATCCTCAGAGCTGCGTACCGTGACAGTAATCAACGAAGCATCAAACTCAGCGCCCTCCGGTGTTGGAATCACAGTGATAGCGCTCTCCTGACCGAAAGCCAGCTCATCAGCAATGATGTCAAATCCAGAAATGCCCTCGTTGACAATAACTGTGAAAGATTTCTCTACATCAATATAAATTTGTGATCCATCATCACGCATACTTTCTTCCAGGTAATTTCTATAACTAAAGGAAACTGTCACGGTAGCTTCACCAGGTCCCATAATCGTAGCAGACAAATCAGTTTGGATTGATGTTCCCCGTTTAATAGCCCCTTCCACAGTCAGAACGTCTGAATTATCTGATGTAACGTTCGCATTGAAATAATTAGCTTTTTCCGGTAATATAATTACATTATTTATGATTTCCTGCGTGAAATCAATCTGACTACCAGAATAAGTCGCATAGAGCGTCTTAGAAACGAAATCGACATCAGTTGCATCATTTTGAATTGGTAAGCCCTTGGAGCTAGTCAGACTGCTATTCTCATCAGATGTGACAATAATGGTAGATCCTACAGAGGTTCTCTGTACAACAACAATTCTTTGTGTTCCGTCGTCAAGATCTGTGATTTCAATATTTTGAGCACCATAGGAACCAACAGAGAAATGGAATCCTTTGTTAGTGGCATCTTCAGGAAGAATCGTCACTTTGGAATACAAATATTCAGTGATATCATCTCCTACCATCACATTTCCTAAAGTACCCAACGTAATGCTTTCCACCGGTACCACCACATGCACTGTGAGCGTGGCAGAGAGGCGTACAGACCCATCATCATTGAAAATCTGCGCCGTCATGGTAGTTGTACCTCCGGCAATCGGATTGTAGCCTACAGCATCCGGAGCCATATCTTTCACAATGGTCTCATCGGCAATGTCCCAAATAATCTCATCAGAAGTATTAGCCGGTGTCACCACAAGCGCTTTAGACAGGAGATCTGTCAACGTTTCACTGTCTCCCTTGTTGACTGTGATTTCTTTATATTGATCAAGAATGGAAAGAGCAGTTGCATGATTGACCACCTCAACTGTTGTAGATGTAATAAGGTTACCAACCTGAAGGCCTAAATATCTGCCATTGGTGACTTGCAAGCCAGTCAGTTGATTATTTTCGACTGAAATGTAATCAGCTGAATTGGCAAAATCCCAGATATACTCAACATCAGCAGGAAGAGAAGAACCTTCAGGGAAGCATTCAATCTGCTCGAGCAGATTGATATTCTCTCCAAGATTAACCGTGATAATTTTAGGGAGATAAATTTCAGTCACCTCCATAAGATAGAGATGCCGGAAATTAGAAGGCGTACCCGGGTCTTGGGTTTCACCGTCGTAGGTGACAGGCACAGGCGACTCCTTCACTGTCAGCTCATATTCAAGCTGTGTGTTTTGGTTGTATGCTTTGAAGGTGATGGTTTTTCCCATATCCGTATCATCACCTTTCACGCGGAAAAGGAAATAGACTCCATGGTTATCTCGAGTGTATTTACCTAAGGCACGCACCTCACCATCAATGAAGGCCGCAAGCTCATAGTTGTAGGGATTGAAATTATCGCCATACTCATAATCCGGCACGAGGTCGCAATAAAGAACCGTCTCGCCCGACCACTGGTTCTCGTCGAACGTCCAGTGACTGTCGGTGTCCTGCGCAGAGACGTTCATAATAGGAAGTAACAGAACTCCTAAAATAGTCAATATTTTTTTCATAAGGCTCGTTTTTATGTGTTAATAATTATTTTGAAATTCGTTTGCATATACGTTTCCACCATGAAAGTTTTGAAGCATTATCAAAGACAGCATTATCCTGTAAATTCTCATCAACATTCGACTTTCTGATGTCGTCAAGTTGATGAGCAATAATGGATTTAACTTTGGTAAATTGCGGGTTACTGCTATTTGCTTGCTTCGAAGTCATGATTTCTTTATTTTCTGCAAAAATAATTCATCTCAAACAAAGAGCTCTTGGAAATAATTAACATATTTTTGCAAATAACCAACAAAATAAAATAATCCAACTTGTAAATTTTTAACACAAAATCAACATACAAATCTGATTATCAGATTTTTCAGAATACAACATCAGCCGTTCAGAAAATAAAAAAAGCCGGAGATTCATCCGGCTTGTATGTAAAAAATACAAATCTACTTGATTCGTTTCGTAAATTGTGAGGGTGTGATTCCGAATTGCCGTTTAAAAGCATTCGAGAAGTGTGCAGCATCGACAAATCCACATCGTTCAGCCACCTGGCTAATGGTTAGTTCCGGGTTTGCGTCAAGCATTCGTTTTGCATTCGAAAGACGTATGTTGAGTATATAAGCCGCAGGTTTCTGCCCAGTGATGGATGTGAACTTGCGCCTGAACTGTGAAGGTGACATAAACAGATGTGAAGCAAGGGAATCAATATCGACCGCTCCCTTTTTCATCATAGAACAGACAAAATCTGTGATACGTCCCAGGAATTTTCGGTCGGTATCTGAAATATCGTTGCTATTGAGCAGATCATCTTTATTTGATTGCGTATTTTCTGAAATCGTTCGAAGGATTTTCTCCCGAAAGGTACGTCGTTGCTCCAGGAGATTTCTCACCCTCGCATTCAACTCATCAGCATTGAACGGTTTGAACAGGTATGCATCCGCACCAGCCTCAATTCCGACCACCCTATCTTTCTCTGTTGCTTTCGCAGTGATGACGATAATCGGGATATGAGAAGTGATTTCAGACTGTCGTACACGTTTACAAAGCTCAATACCATCCATCTCAGGCATCATCAAGTCCGTGATAATCAGATTTGGAACGAGGTGCTCTGCTTTATCGAATCCCACCCGCCCGTTGTTTGCATAACTGATTTCATAGTTGCCTTGAAGGCTTGAACCGATATAATAAGCCACATCACGATTGTCCTCTACGATAAGGATTCGCTGGATATTGCTGTTGTTTGCATCGTTATCAAGAGAGTGATTCTCCTCTGCAACCGCAGATTTCTTCTCCTGAGCAGATAGAGCATTTTGAGGATTCGCCAATGGCAACCTCAGAATAAACACAGTACCTTTGCCTTCAGCACTCTTCACTTCGATAGTTCCCTTCACCGCATCCACAATCTGCTTAACAAGCGAGAGCCCAATGCCAGTACCCGTATCAGCTCCTTCCGTATTTCCCTGGTAGAACGGATCGAAAATATGCTTTCTGTATTGGCTCGGAATTCCCTGACCGTCGTCAGCCACAGTCAGCATGAGTTGTTCACCTTCATCCTCAGTCGTGAGATAAATATGTCCGTAATCTGGTGTAAACTTAATGGAATTGGCTAATAGATTGCCTATAACCTTCTGAATATAATCAGGCACAAAATCCATCAACAGCTCTTTCTCGTTTGGAGCATAGATAATCTCAATGCCTTTTTGATTCGCCAATTGCTGATATGTCTCAACCATCATACTGATATAGGTAACAATATCCGCATATATCCATTGCGGGTCAGCCATACCCGCTTTCACTTTAGAAATATCAAGGAGCTGATTAATGAGTGTGAGCAACTGATTGCCCTCCCTCTGAATGATTTCGATAGACTCGGCATCCGACTTCAGCGTTTGTTTGGTAGGAGAAAGCGACTGGTTATCTTTGATTTTATCGACCAGTCCCAGAATGAGCGTGAGTGGTGTGCGCAGTTCGTGGGTGATGTTTGTGAAGAATGACTCACGCGCATGTTGCAGATCCATTAACGTTTTATTTGAGCGTGATTTGAGCCGCATGGCATAAATCAGGAATCCGATAGCAGAGAGAAGGACCGCTCCTATGATGATAGAAAGCAGCATCATGCGACGAGAGTATCGGTCTTTTTCTTCGTTATCCTCTTTCAGCTCATCATTACGGAGCTCCGCATTCGCTTTTCCAAGCGCCTCATTGAGGTCTGCCATATAAAGGGAGTCCGCCATCCGGGAGTAGCGACGTAGTGCGATGAGTTCTCCATGCTCGTCGAAGTGAGACAGCGCCTCACAAAGCGCTTTGTGGTCATAGATAACCGCTCTTGTGTTACCCAGTTCCTCTTCAATGGCAATTGCTTCCCGGAGTACGTCAGCCGCCTCAGGATACCTTTTAAGATCGAGAAGGTTATGCGCTTTATATACCATGCTGATGGCAAGAAGATTGCGGTCCTCTGGCAGTTTTTCGTTCACCATATCAATTGCCTGTTGAGCCGTCTCTAGTCCTTTTTGGAAATCTCCCTGCCGATTATAGGCATAACTGAGCTGGGAGAGATGATTGACCGCCCCTGGGAAAGAGCCGACCTCCTCCGCCGCTTTCACCGCTTTCTGACCATATTCAATCGCTTTATCCATCTTCTGGGCAAAGCTGTAAATCTCGCAGGCAATGCCATACGCATTGTGCGTGTTGTTGTTGAGGCCCAGTTTATTATTGGTCTGAATAGCGAGCTCCACAAACTCGATAGCCTCATCGGGACGTCTCAGTCCGTAGTTGATGATGGAATGATAGAGATAAGCTCGAGAAAGCTGGAGCAGGTTATCATGTTGTTTCGCATATTTTACCGCTTCTTTAGCCGCCTCTGTCGCCTCCTCCATTTTTGAAAGCTTAAAAAGAATATAGGCTTTATCAGCCAAAGCCGTAGCACGGATCATCTGTTGTTCATCCGTCAGTTTGTCCTCTTGTTGAGTATGGTCAATAACCCATTGAATATAGTCGATGGATTTTTTAAAGTCCGACACATTGTAATAAAACCTGTCAGCTGCGAAGTAGAGCAATAAATCCAGCTCCTTCTCTGACAAATCGGGGTGAAGGGGAAGAGAGTCCACCACTTCATCACCTTTCAGACAGGCTGGAATAATTTTTCCTGCGAGTTTATATTTATCATGGTGACCAGCCTTCTCATATTCAGCTATCAATGAGTCAACAAGGGCAGGAGAACTATAGGTCTGCTGTTCCTCAGCGGATGCTATGGAGAACAAAACCAAAAGATATGCAAGGAATAAGATTCGTTGTAGCATGGTGCTATTTGATTTTTTTGTAGTTGATAATGTGACGGTTGATGAATTGACGGTTGTAGATTATAATGATGAGGCAGATAATGGAGAGCACAGCATCGAAAATGAAGAAAAATTTGAACTGCAGTGTGCTTACCAGTAAACCGGAGAGTGCCAGAGGCAGGAACATTGCCACCGCCACCAACGGTACGTGCATCAAACTGATAATGTTATCCTCAAATACATCGGTTGTGCGCTGAATCAGGAAGACACATACGTTGAGTCCGAATCCGAAACAGAGTTGGGAGGCAAAAGTAAGCAGGCAGATGGTCATAAGTGAAGCTGGCATGAAGCATGAGAAGACAATCAGATAGAAGATTGGTGATGCGATTAGCGGCGGAATCATAATCCAGAACATACGCGTGTTACCATAGCGTCGGATCAGATGCTGTCCGATGAAAGTACCCGTCATAAATGCCAATACTCCGATAGTACCCTGAGCAAAACCAATATCCTGAAGTGTGAAGTCGAGTCCTCCATGTGATTCCGGGGCTATCAGGAAGAAAACACGAGAGAAAAAAAGCAATGACTGCGGCAGCAGCAGAATACTTATGATAAAGAGGAAACGAATATTGCGAAGACGAATCTTACGGTTATTCATCCGCTTATAATGGTAAACATGCGTCACTTCCGACCTGATTCTCGGTTTCGTCAGCAAGATGGCATTGAATATTAGAAGTATCAGAAGTACACCAGCCACCATATAGTATTCCATGGACCATGCCAGATGGATGTTTCGGAAGAAAATCTCATGAAATCCAACAAAAATAATGAGGATTCCATAAGTCAGAATGAAAGATATCTGTGTTGATACAAATTTGTAGTTTCCGAGGATTCTCTGCATTCCACGGTTGAGCAGGTTGTCATAATAGAGTGCAATGAATTTTTCGTTGAGTGCATTGATGACGGCAACCAGAAAGAGAGCTCCGAACACTTTAAAGATATTGGATTGGGGGTGATCGATTACGAATGCCGTGAAAACAAATGCGGCAAAAAGGAGTATGTTGATGATAATGAGTATAACTTTTAACAACACATTCCACTTATAGTTCCACCGAATGAGCGCTTTTCCCATAGAAGGCACCATCAGTAGCGCCGAGAGGAAGGTGGCTTTGGTGTAAGAAGCCCCCAGTTGGTAGAACATCAGAATAGCCACATAGGTGATGGTGGCAGAGACGATGGCCTCTGTCGCAAACAGTGTGGGAATCCACACCCATGGACTATTTCGCTTGCGTTTCATTGACACTTAAATGAAAATTAATATAGAGGAGTGATTTGGGCATTGGGATAGTAATGATTCAGAATTTGGTCGTAGGAATAGCCGTTGTGTCCCATTACGGCGGCTCCAATCTGGCAGAGGCCGACTCCATGCCCCCACCCCGCTCCATAGATGATGAAACGCTGCGGCACATCCTTGTCGTCAGGCTGAAGATGGCCGCCATACTCTTTTTCTATAATGAAAGCGGACGAGAGGAGATGTGTCCTTGACAGCGTACGTCTGATTTCCAATTCCTTCCCTATTGTAAAGGTCTTTTTTGTGCCGACGATACTAAGCAGTGTGATACGTCCGGATCCACCTCTTTTTAATGGAATGATATCGATAATGTCGCCAAAATCCATCTTCAAACGGGATGAGACAAGTTCAGAAAGCTGACGTTGGGTATATTCCATTTTCCAACGATAGAAGCCGGTCGTCTCCAAATCATAGGAATTGAGCACCTGAGACAGTACCTCCTTATTCTTTGTGTTACAGAACGCCTCAGGCTCAGACAGGATCCATTTTTCAGCTTCTTCTTCAATGCTCAGGTCGGGGAACGACTGAGAAGGGTTGTTTTTAGCTATAAAATCTCTTTTTACGGTGAGATAAGGCATGTCCTTGTCTTCCCAACAAGCAGAGAATCGTTCCATCATTCCTCCACAACATTTGGAAAAGCGGGCATCACAGATTTTCCCATCAAAAGAAAGAACCTGTCCTCTCGTGGCATCCACAGCCTCATCGACAGTGGGATTGTCAGCACGAGTTATACCTTGATATCTCTGACAGTGGTCATCAGCGCAAACATCAAATAGCAGATGGTCCTCGCGATCATACCACCGGATGAGTGAGTCGTTGTTTTTCTTAAAAGAGAAAAAGGTGTTGTTCTGCTTAGCCGACTGCAACTTTCTGCGCTTTTCCATTTGGGCAAGGAGCCAACTTCGTGAGATGACCGCATGAGCTTTGAGAAGCTGAAGAGACGATGTAGCCCTCATTTCCGATGAAATCACACTCTTGAGGTAGTCTTCAACAGGAAGGATATTAATAGCGCACACTTTCCCATCGTTAGCAATAATATTTAATTTACCCTTGAAGCACTGTGTCTCTTTACGTTCCCAGTGAAAGTTAATACCTATTTTAACATTGTGTATCTCCATGAATGCATCTTGACCCACCGGTTCGAACATCAGTTCCTGATAGCGTGTGCCATTCCAGCAGACACAGCCATCGGCATATTCTACCAACTGGTGGTGGGAAACCTCCACCCCCTTAGCCTGGAAACAGCCGTGAAGTGTAAAATCCACGGATTCTGCTTCCAGCACACATACACTCACATTGGGTTCTTTCATATTATTATATTAATTGGGAGTTAAAACGGGAGTTAAAATGGAAGTTAAACTATTTTGCTTTTTAGACGAATCACGATTTTCATCTCTTCGTCAGGTGTGATGCCACACTCCCCGATAATATCCGCAGCCATAGTGAAATTCATTTTTGAGAAATCATCTTCTCGTGGAGTAATGATCAGTCCCGCCATATCGAGAGCTCCCGGGCTGACAAGACAGCGTTCAGAGTTTTCCTTGAAATAGCAGTCGGGACGATGTTTGCTTCTCGGTATGACTACACTGACGACACGTTTTGTTCCATCAGTTTTTGAGGCCATGTTCCATGCAAGAATATTCATCATCGGCTCGGTCTGCCCTTCTTTCTGTTCCATAGCCTGATATAGTTTTGAGAACAGTTGTCCGTTAGCCTCAACCGTGCGTGATACAATGATAAATGCCGGACAGAGATAGTGTGCAAGAAAAATGCCCGTATCGTCGGCTGTAGGTTCGAGGGCAGTGATCTCAACGAACTCCTCGTCAGTGATCGGATAGATTCGAGAGCGTGAAACACGATAATTCTCATCAAAATATTTCTCAAACGGAACCACATTGCGTTGTCCGATCTGGAAATGCATGTGGTCGGGTGCAGAGGCCCCACAGAGTGGTCCGTTGTAGAACACAAAGAATTGGTCGAGTTGTCCGGCCATCTTTAGCATGTCTTCATAGTGCCCAAGAATTTGCTGAGGCTCATGTCGGTTGCAAGGCACTGTGAAATGTACCGGCAGTATCGGGAACGGATTGACCAGCAGCTGATAGTTATTGAGAAGGGACATTTGCATCTGTACCTTCGGCCGGTTCTCCTTACAAAGGAAGCATGGCCTCTCTTTCAGGCTTTTCGCAGATATATTCGCTCCTGTTGATACGATACGCGCAGGATTAAACTGAGTTTCAATCTTATCAGTCTTTCCTGACAGGGTTTTCACTCTTACCTGGGCGAGTTGTTCATAACGTTCCGCAGCCTCCTTCCATGCTTTCAACTGATTGTTGAAGAACGCAAGAAAGGAGTTATCCGAAAAAGGGATATCATCCTCCTTCATCATGTTGATTCGCGCTTTGATCTCGATGGTGCGCAAAGAATCCTTATAAAGGTTATTGGCATTCACCTTCTCTCTGGAAAGCGCCGCATCAGAATTGCCATCCCAACGTCTGCAAAGATATAGTTCGTCGTAGATACGTCCGATTTTAAAACATCTGGAGAAGATCAGTCCAAGTGCATAATCCTCTCCGTAGCTGGTGTTAGGAACGCCGATATGGCGCAGGAGCGGTGTAAAGAAAGCTCTTGGCGCTCCCAGTCCATTGATACGCAGCGCATTATTACGTCCGTTATCGTCGGTCCATTCACGATGGTCGATGATACCTGGCGGTAAAGTATTCAGAGAGAAATCACACATCCGGTATGAGCCAATGACCATGGCACATTTTTCCTGTCGGAATTTATCCACAATCATCTGCAGTGTGTTCTCACTGCTATAAAGATCGTCGCTGTCGAGCTGCACAGCAAAACGTCCGCACTGAGGCTGAGAGACAGCCAGGTTCCAACATCCGCCAATTCCAAGGTCGGAAGTATCCGGGATGACATGGATGCACCGTTTGTCATCAACAGCTATTTTCTTGAGGATTTCCGTAGTACCATCGTCAGAATGGTTGTCGACGACAATAACGTTGTAATCAAAGTCAGTCTTCTGGGAGAGCGCTGAACGAACTGCATCCTCAATGGTTTTCGCCCTGTTTCTCACAGGTATGATGACCGACGCCTCACAAGGGAACTCACCTTCAAAAACATTCACTTCACGGATTCTGTCGTTGGTGATAAGAGCACCGATTCCAGCCAAATGCTCAGTGGCCACCTGCTCCATCTCTATCTGTACACGCCGGTTGTTTGGGTTCACATAATCGAACTGTTTCTCACCGCTTTTACGAAGATCCTGTTCCACCTCGGTATAAAGATACTCGTTGAGATGAAGGATATTATCGCCGCGTAGTCGTGAGATAAAAAGGCGCAAGTCGTAGAGGGCTGCAAAATTCCAAGACTTTCCATTCGCATCAGCAACATATTTCCGGATGCTCTCAGTTGTAATAAAAAGAACAGATCCGAAATCAAAGTCATTTCGAATAGCACCGGACTGGCAATCAATACATGGCGCTTTCAATGTCTGTCCATTCTCTATGGAATAATGGTCGGCATAGACAAAGTCGGCACAAGCAGACTTGGCAACATAGGCCAAACGGCTAATGGTGTTGTAAGACAGGTTGAGCGGTGTGTCTTTTGTGTAAAGAAACACAAACTCTTCCTTTGCGACCTCAGCTATATTTGTCAGTGTGGCAGAAGACTCTATCCTGTCGATTATAATAAGTTTTGTGCCGTTGATCCGGGGTAAAGTCTTGTCAGCAGCCAATAGACAGATATCAGCTACATTGTCGTCGTTTCTCAGTTGTCTGACGGTGTGTTGTGCACTTTCCTCATTGGTGTAGAGGATGAAGCAATCAGTTTTCGGCTTCATATTATTTTAATAACGAAAACCACAGGTTCATGCTGATGTATGCCCCTGTGGTAGATTCTCATATGACAAAAATATTTAATTTGCAAAAATTCCGATACCCACTTTGATACCCACCTTAGTATAGTGAGAGAAGCTGTTGGTGGAAATATCGACGAAAAGTGCCGGTTCGATAGCCACCGTGCTATTAACAAGGAAGGTATAGCCCACTTCCGGTGAAATCAGAAAGTCGTTATAGTTTTTAAATTCATGAAGAAGTTTTGCACCTGCCCCGAGATAAATGTTGTCGTTGACATAATAGCGTCCTTTACCACCAATAAATATTTTCTGGCAGTCGTCGAAACGGATGTCGACCCCCGCCTCGGCAGAGAGCATGACATTATCGAGAATGAAATAACCGGCTTTAGCCTCAGCTCCGAAGCCGAATTTCTGATGTTTGCTATACGAGAGGTCAGCTCCCGTAAGCGATGCTCCAAGGAATTTTGTTCCTTGTTGGAATTGCGCAGATGCATTACCAGAGAATGCCAGCACACAAATAATTGTGAATAAGAACTTTTTCATTATTACTATTTGTTTAGGATTTTAACTATCGATTTCAGATGCTCACTAATTCTTTTGCAAATATAATAAAAAGTTGAATAATTGGAAAAATAAAATATAAAGAAGTTATGAACACCTTTGCAGAGTTATTGACTGTTTCTGTTGTTACGTTCGTCTTCCAACTGCCTCTTTTTTCTCAAGGCCCAGAACAAGGCAATAATAATCACCAGGAAAATAAGTATATTGGGTAAGTTTTCCATCCATGCATTGTATTGAACACCATAATAAATGTAAAAGATAGCTCCAAAAACAAGGAGAGCCAATGGCAAGAGCCAGTATTTATGCTGTTTCATGATTTTTTGAGATAATTATTAAAAATTTCTTTTAGCCGTTTGTCTTCCTTATAGATGAAAATGATGAAAGACGCCAGTGTAATGGCACTTCCAATCCAGTATGCTGATGTGGAATTGACACCGAATCCTTCAGGAGCGAGCATGATGTAAGTGACGCACACCATCGTCATGAAGAGAGCCGGGACAAGTCCGATAAGGAAGGCCATGCTCTTGTTGTTCCTTGCCAGATAAGCGGTGATGGTCCAGAAAGTGAACGCAGACAGAGTCTGATTCATCCACGCAAAATATCTCCAGAGAACCTCGAAGTTGATATTGAGCAAAATGAAGCTTATAAGGAAAACGGGAAGTGCGAGCAAGCAACGCTGATAAAGCTTCCGCTGATTGATATGCAGGAAATCGGCCAAGATAAGTCGCGCACTGCGCAATGCCGTATCACCCGATGTAATTGGCGCCGCCACCACTCCGAGAATTGCGAGAACGGCTCCAACGGTTCCAAGCCAGGAATGACAAATGCTGTTGACGATGACCGCAGGGTTTAACTTCCCGGTATCAGGGTCTGTCATTGCGTTGAGGAGCTTCTCATACGGTGTGTTCCCATCGATGGAGAGAGCATCGGCAAACTTGATAGCCGCGGCAGCCCAAATGAGAGCCACCAATCCTTCTGTAATCATAGCTCCATAGAAAATAGGCCGTCCCAGCTTTTCGTTCTTCAGGCAACGTGCCATCATCGGCGACTGAGTGGCATGGAATCCGCTGACGGCTCCACAGGCGATGGTGATGAATAGTCCAGGGAAAACAGGGAGAGGTTTAGCCGCTGGATGATGGTTATGTAAAGCAGTGGTAATTTCAGGGAGTCCCCCGTCGGTGAAGAAGATGCCTCCAAGCACACCAACAGCCATAATGAGCAGAGATAGTCCGAAAACCGGGTACATTCTTCCAATCAGCTTGTCGATTGGCAGCAGCGTGGCCAGCATATAATAGAAAAAAATCAGCAATGTCCAGAACAGAAGGAGCGACGACTTATCACCCCATCCGGCAGTAAGGTTGGCGAGCAAACCAGCAGGCGTAGTCACAAACACAGCCCCCACAAGAATCAGTAGGAAGAGTGAGAGGAGGAGGTTTATGAATTTGGCTGTTTGTCCCATCTCGCTTCCGATGATTTCGGGCATGCTGGCACCGTTTTTTCTCAAGGAAATCATTCCGGAAAGATAGTCGTGTACAGCTCCCCCGAAGATGCAGCCGAGGACAATCCACAAATAGGCTGAAGGTCCGAAAAGTATGCCTTGTATGGCACCGAAGATTGGTCCGGTTCCCGCTATATTCAGAAACTGGATGAGAAACACTTTCCATGTAGGCATAGGGATATAGTCCACCCCATCCTGAAGAGCATAACATGGAGTTTTGCGGTTAGGATCGGCATTAAAAACTTTCTCCACAAGAAGTCCGTAAAAAAAATATCCTCCCACAAGCAGTAGGACTGACGTTACAAACGTAATCATGGTAATCTTATCTTTGTGCTTAAAAAAAAATTATTTGTTGATATCCAGACTGAAAATTATTGCAAAATTAACAAAATAAAGTTACCTTTGCAACAAATAGAAAGAAAACAAGCAAAAAACACAAAAATGTTGAAGCATATCTCCCTATATTTTATATTATTTATTACATCTACAGGAATCAGTGCCCAAAGCTACACCACATACGCGGCAGGCGACATAAATCCATGGAACAGTTGTGTTCAATTTCCGAAAGAAGAGATCCGCGCTGTCTGGCTGGCTACAATTATGAGCCTGGACTGGCCTAAGACGAAAGCCAGAGACGAGAAAAGCATTGAAAAACAGAAACAGGAATTGCTGGTTATCCTGAACCAGCTTCAGGCAGCTCATATCAACACGGTGATTCTGCAGACGCGTATTCGCGGTTCAGTGATCTATCCGTCGAAGATTGAGCCATGGGATGAATGCCTGACCGGAACTCCCGGTAAGGATCCCGGCTATGACCCGCTTCATTTTGCCATCAGAGAGTGTCATAAACGCGGCATGGAACTTCATGCCTGGCTTGTGGCCATTCCGCTTGGCGACGCTAAAAAGCAACGAGGTTACGGGAACAGTTCAGTTACAAAAAGATTTCCCGCTTTCTGCAAAGCAGCCGGTGACAACTGGTTTATGCGTCCCGACAATCCCGAGACCGGTGATTATATCGCCGCCATCTGTCGTGAACTGTGCCAGAACTATGACATCGACGGTATTTCCCTTGATTATATCCGCTATCCCGAGCGTAACTACAACTATACCGACAATTGCAGCACAAGTCAGCGCAGGACGAATATCACGAATATCGTAAAGAAAATCCATAATGCGGTAAAAACCATCAAGCCATGGGTGAAGTTATCTAGTTCCCCAATCGGCAAATTCAAAGACCTGAGCCGCTATAGCTCGAAAGGTTGGAACAGCTATGACGCAGTCTATCAGGATGCACAAGGATGGTTGAGAGACAACATTCAGGATATGCTGTTTCCGATGATGTATTTTAAGGGCGATAATTTTTTTCCTTTTCTCTACGACTGGAAGGAGCATCAATATGGTCATCCGATAGCTCCCGGTCTGGGCATCTATTTTCTCGACCCATCTGAAGGCAACTGGACACTGAATGATGTGCGTCCTCAGATTCATGCTGCCAGAAACAGCGGACTAGGGGGAGTGGTATTCTATCGAAGCGACTTCTTCACCCGTAACTGCAAAGGTCTGTACACACAGTGTCAGAAAGAGTTTTTTCCGACGCTCAGCCTTCCTTCCAGAATGACTTGGAGTATCGACACCATCAGCCCGACCCGTCCGCTTGACCTGTATCATGATGTGGAAGGGGGATATCTCTACTGGATTGGTAGCGATGAGCAAGGTGAACGCAAACTGAACCTGAATGATGATGACTACGTTTATTATAATATTTATGGTTCAGACGTGTATCCTGTTGACACCCGCAGCGGCCGTAACCTTCTGAAGACCCGTGTGACCGGCTCGTTCCTTCACATGTCACCAGACATCTCCGGCTATGCCTACTATGCCATCAGCGCCAGCGACCGTTTCGGCAATGAGAGTGGCGCCACTCAAGAATATATGATGGAGATGAAACGCGATTTGAGGAGTGTGTGGAATCCACGTTCCCGTCTCCTTTCAGGCGAAGAGAAAGCAGATGACCGCAAAACGGCCCCTTCCGAATCCTCCTCCAAATCGAAGAATAAGAAAGGACGTCGGTAAGCGGCCATAGCCGTGATTCCCATATTCATTCTCAAATTGATTTCGACACAAGGATGGCAGCAGACGTTGCCATCTTTTTTTACTGCCATCATATCGATGCCGACGAACCCGGTATATTTTTCTCCGAGCATTTCCGACAAGAGCAGCTGATGAGCGTTGCGAAGATCATCCAATAAGTCTGCATCACCGAAAACCCGAATTATCCTCTCTTTTATCTCCTCTTGTCCGGCAACCAGGTTTCCCCCATATTTCCCATTTATAGAGGCTTGAAAAAGCGAATAGCCGATAAATCGCGCTGAGCCATCGGAGAAGATATAAAACTCCATTGCAAAATCGAGCAACTTTTCATAAAAGACATCAGCGAGAAATCCTCCTTGTGTGCGTAGAAAGCCATTCAACCGTCGGGCAGTGTTTTCGTCGAATTTATCTGCAACAAAATTTCCTCTTCCGCTTGTTGACCAAGGCTGCTTGAATATCATAGCATCCTGGAGAGGTTCAAACGAATCCATCGACTTGTGAAAGCTCATGTGATGTCCGACAAGTTTCCCAGTTATATCTTGTGGAGAACGCGACAGGAAAACACCAATATAATATACAGCAAATTCTCTTGAAGCCAATTCACGCAGTTGCTGAAGGCATGCGTCAGTAGGCAGATGATTTTCCTCCACACCTGCCTTACGGTATTTCTCTTTTACAGAGCGGTTCCATCCCCAAGGAAAAGGTATGATCGTTTTTCCTGTGATTGTCGTCTGGTTTCCCTTAGAATCATAGACAGTGTTGTCAGCCAGGCTGAGAACATAGTCGTTATCACCGGCAAAGAGCAACGCAAGTTCAAAAAGTTGCTCTTCCATCATTGCCACCATGGCGTTGGGTGTAAAATTAGAATGATTATCGGCTAACGCCAGTTCGTGGGATGGATTAAAAGCAAAAAGAAGAGAAATATTTTCCGAAGTATTCAAATGGAAAATATTTTTCAAGTCGTCGATGATATCTTGATTTATCATTATCAGTTGTTGATGCCCAGCAGTTTCTTACCTCTTGTAGAGCCGTCCTCTATGAGCTGTTCGGTGTTCATATACAGGTTGTTGTAAATAACCGATATGGTATCCTGGAAGGAGCCGCCGATATTTCTCATGCCCTCTTTCCCGCTGCAAATGACTTTTAGGCCTTCTTTAACAATTGAGATATCGATATATTCGCCAGTAGTCATCGGGTCGCCGTCGAAATGCGCCGGTCCTTTTTCCTTGCGTTTGATTCTGAGGCTTTTGCACTTGATACGTTTCACATGTGGGTTTTTGTCGAATGTGCCGTTCATGATTTGGACTCCCATCTGAGGCGCTTCTATAAATTTATAAGGTTCAACAATGATGACATCGAGCAGTCCATCTCTGACGGAAGCACCCGGTGCGATATAAACATTGTTGCCATATTGAGAAGCATTGGCACAAGCGATAAGAATCGCTTTGTATGACACATGACTCTCTTCTTCATTCAGCACATCTATCTCATACAGTTCGGGATTATATTTCAAAGCATGCTTGAGAACGTTTTCGAGATATGAAGCAAACCCTCTCTTTCCCGACTCTGCAAATTTTTGAGAAATGAATGCGTCGAGTCCGACTCCGCAGGTACAGAAAAAAGGGTGCTCATTAATCATTCCATAGTCAATTGGAACGATATTGAGCTTATTGATCATTTTTATTGCCCTGATGGCATCACGAGGAATTCTGAGATGTCTTGCCAGTCCGTTACCCGACCCGGACGGTATGATGGCCAATGCTGTTGCAGAATGTACGAGAGCAGAAGCGACCTCGTTAACGGTACCGTCTCCTCCGATTGCACAAACGATGTCGACACCCCTGTTCGCAGCCTCCCTGGCAATTTGATGCGCATGTCCCGGGAATTCCGTATTAACAATAGAATAATTGAACAGTTGTTTATCAATGGTGCGTTCGATTTGATTCACAATAGTTCTTTTTCGGGAAGTGCCCGAAATGGGGTTGACAATAAAAACAATATTTAAGACTGGCTCCATATTATCCTGACCCAAGTGCTTTTTGTGGCAAAAACAAATTGAAATACAAAGTTAACGAAATCATCTGACAAAATACAAATTTTAAAATAGTTTTTTTGATATTTGATTTTTTTTTGCAAAATTTCAATGATGTTATATATATTTTTACTAACTTTGTAGCCTGTAAAAAAAATCGCCCCTATATTTTGGGTGTTCAAAAACAACAAAAGTCAAACGATATTATTGTTGTGCGATTATAAGTGTCACAACGATAATTAGTTAAAGAATATGGGTTTATTACAAGAAAAATTCAGTAGATACAGAGAGCCTCAGAAATATATGGAGGCAGGTATCTATCCTTATTTCAGAGAGATTGACAGTCATCAGGACACTGAGGTTACGATGGACGGTAAGCGTGTGTTGATGTTCGGTTCGAACTCTTATATGGGTCTGACCTATGACAAGCGAATAGTTGAAGCAGCGATCAACGCCATCAAGAAATACGGAACAGGTTGTGCCGGTTCCCGTTTTTTGAATGGTACTTTGGACCTTCATGTTCAATTAGAGAAAGAGTTGGCTGAATTTGTCGGTAAAGACGATGCTCTGGTTTATTCCACAGGTTTTACGGTAAATTCAGGTGTGATTTCCTGTCTGACTGGTCGTAATGATTATATATTAGGTGACGACCGTGACCATGCCTCCATCGTTGATGGTCGCCGTCTGTCGGTATCCACCTTTTTCCACTACAAGCACAACGACATGGATGACTTAGAGCGTGAATTGAAGCGTTGTCGTCCAGACGCATTGAAGCTGATAGTGACCGATGGACTGTTCTCCATGGAAGGCGATCTTGCCAAGTTACCTGAGATTGTTGAGCTGAAGAAGAAGTACAATGCCTCTCTGATGGTAGATGAGGCTCACGGAATCGGCGTTTTCGGTCGTCAAGGCCGTGGTACATGCGACCATTTTGGTGTGACCGACGAAGTAGATCTCATCATGGGTACCTTCTCCAAGTCCCTTGCTTCGATTGGCGGTTTCATTGCCTCAGACAGCGACACGATTAACTGGATTCGCCACACCTCTCGAACCTATATATTCTCTGCTTCGAACACACCTGCGGCTACAGCAGCAGCTCTTGAGGCACTTCATATCATACAGTCGGAACCTGAGCGTCAGGAAAACCTGTGGAAGATTACAAACTATGCACTTGATCAGTTCAAGCAGGCAGGTTTTGAGATTGGCGACACAGAGAGTCCTATTATTCCGCTTTATGTCCGCGACGTGTCGAAAACCTTTGCTGTGACCCGCAAGGCATTTGAGAAGGGAATCTTCATCAATCCTGTGATTCCTCCAGCCTGTGCACCTCAAGACACTTTGGTTCGTGTGGCGTTGATGGCCACTCACACAAAAGAGCAAGTTGACACATGTGTTTCTGCTTTGTATGACAGTTTCAAAGAATTAGGAATTCTCGACTAACATGCAAAGTCATCCCACATAACCCCTCACTGCCATCCTTTACACTTCGTAAAGTTTGGCAGTTTTTTTAAATCCCTTAAATAAGAACCGGGAAAAAGAATTAACTCAAATTAGAATGAAAAAAAAGGTAAGATTGATTTTAGAGGACGGAAGTCAATATGAAGGCTGGTCGTTCGGTTACGATGTAAACGTGACCGGTGAGCTTGTGTTCAACACGGCGATGACCGGTTATCCGGAAAGTCTGACCGACCCGTCGTATGCCGGCCAGCTGATTGTCATGACTTATCCATTGGTTGGCAACTATGGTGTTCCACCTTTTACAAAAGAGTCAAATGGTCTGTCCACCTATATGGAGAGCGGGAAGATTCAGGCCGAAGGTCTGATTGTGAGTGACTACAGCAGTTTCTGTTCACACTGGAACAGTGTTGAAAGCTTGTCAGCCTGGCTGAAGCGTGAGCACATTCCTGGTGTAAGCGGTATTGACACCCGCTCCCTCACCAAAAAGCTGAGAGAGAGCGGTGTGATGCGCGGTAAGCTGGTATTTTCTGATGGCGAAGAGCCTGCCTTTGTGGATTACGGTCACATTAATTACATATCCAAGGTATCATGTAAAGAGATCATGTTATATGATGGTTCTCGTAGCGTATGTTTCTCAGCCAACACAAGCAATGAGGGGCTGAATGCCCAACTGCCCTCCAGCGGTAGGAAAAAAGTGTTGTTGGTTGACTGCGGTGTGAAGGAAAACATTCTCCGCAGCCTTCTTCGCAGAGGTGTGGATGTTATCCGTGTTCCGTGGGACTATGACTTCAGCAACATCTGCTACGATGGTCTGTTTCTTGCCAATGGCCCCGGTGATCCGGATACTGCATCCGTAACAGTTGACCATATCCGCCGTTCGATGGAGCACCACCCTACCCGTCCGATTTTCGGCATCTGCATGGGTAACCAATTGCTTGCCAAGGCCGGAGGAGCCAAGATATACAAGTTGAAATATGGTCATCGTTCTCACAACCAACCCGTGAGAGAGGTTGGTACCAACCGTTGCTTCATTACCAGTCAGAACCATGGCTATGCCGTTGACAACGACACATTAAGCAAAGACTGGGAGCCTTATTTTGTGAATATGAATGACGGTTCGAATGAAGGGATTCGTCACAGGACATTGCCTTGGTTCTCCGTCCAGTTCCATCCGGAAGCCTGTTCCGGTCCTACAGACACAGAATTTTTATTTGACCATTTTGTTGAACTCCTTTGACACGCAGAATCATGACAGATAATAATATAAAGAAAGTACTGCTTTTAGGCTCTGGTGCCCTGAAAATAGGAGAGGCGGGAGAGTTTGACTACTCTGGTTCGCAAGCTTTGAAAGCATTGAAAGAAGAAGGGATTGAGACAGTGCTGATTAATCCCAATATTGCTACAGTCCAAACAAGCGAAGGTGTTGCAGACCATATTTATTTTCTTCCTGTAACTCCGTTTTTCGTAGAGAAAGTGATAGCCAAAGAACGTCCTCAGGGCATTCTTCTTGCCTTCGGTGGTCAGACCGCCCTGAACTGCGGTGTAGCATTATACCAAGGAGGTGTATTAGAGAAACACGGTGTAAAAGTACTTGGCACTCCTGTCCAGTCGATTATTGACACTGAGGACAGAGAGCTGTTCGTGAACAAACTGAACGGGATAGATGTAAAGACAATCAAGAGTCATGCATGTGAAGACATTGAGAGCGCATGTGCCTCAGCCCAGGAATTAGGCTATCCAGTCATTGTGCGTGCCGCCTATGCCCTTGGTGGTCTGGGAAGCGGATTCTGTGACAACGAGAAAGAACTGACGGCGACAGTCGAGAAAGCTTTTTCATTCTCCCCTCAGGTGTTGATTGAGAAAAGTCTGAAAGGCTGGAAGGAAATTGAATATGAAGTGGTTCGAGACCGTTACGACAACTGCATCACGGTGTGTAACATGGAGAATTTCGACCCGCTGGGTATCCATACGGGAGAATCCATCGTTGTCGCTCCTTCTCAGACATTGAGTAACAGCGACTACCACAAGCTGCGTGCGTTGTCGATTAAGATTGTCCGCCACATAGGAATCGTTGGTGAATGTAATGTTCAATATGCCTACGACCCCCAGTCGGAAGATTACCGTGTGATTGAAGTGAACGCCCGCTTGTCGCGTTCCTCAGCATTGGCATCGAAAGCCACTGGCTATCCCCTTGCCTTCGTGGCTGCCAAACTTGGTTTAGGCTATGGTCTGTTTGAATTAAAGAACTCTGTGACGAAGACCACCAGCGCCTTTTTTGAGCCTGCCCTTGACTATGTGGTCTGCAAGATTCCGCGATGGGATTTGGGTAAATTCCACGGTGTTGACCGTGAACTGGGCTCATCGATGAAATCGGTAGGCGAAGTGATGGCCATCGGCCGTACATTCGAGGAATCTCTGCAGAAAGGTCTTCGCATGATCGGGCAAGGTCTTCACGGATTTATCGGAAATAAAGAAATTAAGATTACAGATATTGACCATGGACTTCAGTCGCCCACCGACAAGCGCATTCTCATTATTGAGAAAGCGCTGGAAGAAGGTTATTCCATCGACCGGATCCATGAGCTGACCAAGATAGACCGATGGTTTCTCTCAAAACTTGAGAATATCCGTCAGACCTATCACGCTCTGGAGCAGGTGGATGGTCTGGACACTTTAGATGAAGGACTGGCGCGCCGTGCCAAAGTGGAAGGATTCTCCGACTTTCAAATCAGCCGTGCTTTAGGCCTTGAGAAATCGCTTGGCAATGAATCAGGTGTTGACGCCATCCGTACTTGGCGCAAATCGCATGGAATTCTGCCTTATGTAAAACAAATTGACACGCTTGCCGCCGAATACCCAGCTCAGACGAATTATCTGTATCTTACTTATAGCGGTGACAGTCATGACATTAATTATGAACAAGATCATCGGAGCATCATTGTTTTAGGTTCGGGTGCCTATCGCATAGGTTCCTCCGTTGAGTTCGACTGGTGTGGCGTTCAGGCCCTCAACACCATCCGCCAGAACGGCTACCGCAGTGTGATGATCAATTATAATCCCGAAACCGTGTCGACAGATTACGACATTTGCGACCGATTGTATTTCGATGAACTGACCTATGAACGGGTGATGGATATCATCGAACTCGAGACTCCCCACGGTGTGATAGTATCGACTGGTGGCCAGATTCCGAACAATCTGGCGCTCCGCCTTTCGAAAGACCATGTTCCGATTCTTGGCACCTCAGCTGAAAGTATCGACAATGCAGAAGACCGTGAGAAGTTCTCCGCCATGCTCAACCGTATTGGTGTTGACCAACCCGCCTGGCGTGCCCTGACTTCTTTGGAAGACATCAACGAATTCATCGATGAAGTAGGCTTCCCGGTATTGGTACGTCCTTCTTACGTTCTTTCCGGTGCCGCCATGAATGTCTGCTCCAACCAGGATGAGCTTGAGCGTTTCCTTAAACTGGCTGCAAATGTATCGAAGACTCACCCTGTAGTGGTGTCGAAGTTCCACGAGCATAACAAAGAGATTGAGATGGACGCAGTGGCCAAAGAAGGTGAGATTATTGCCTATGCCATTTCCGAGCATATTGAGTTTGCCGGAGTCCACTCGGGCGATGCCACCATCCAGTTTCCGCCTCAGAAGATCTATGTGGAGACCGTGCGAAAAATTAAAAAGGTGTCACGTCAGATAGCCCGTGAGCTGAAGATCTCCGGTCCATTCAATATTCAGTTTTTGGCAGAGCAAAATCACCTCCGAGTGATTGAATGTAATCTGCGTGCCTCCCGCTCATTCCCGTTCGTTTCTAAAGTACTGAAGCTCAACCTGATAGAGTTGGCCACAAAAATCATGCTTGACATTCCTGTTGAAAAGCCTTCAGCCAACCTGTTTGACTTGGAATATGTGGGTATTAAAGCCAGTCAGTTCTCTTTCAACCGTCTTCAGAATGCCGACCCCGTATTGGGCGTGGACATGTCGTCAACCGGTGAGGTGGGTTGTCTGGGTGATGACACTGCCACTGCATTGCTTGCTTCCATGCTGTCGGTAGGTCACCGCATACCGAAAGAGAGCGTGTTATTATCTACCGGTACCGGTAAGGAAAAGGCGGCGATGCTCGATGCCGCCAGGGATTTGAAGCAACATGGCTATAAAATCTATGCAACGGGTGGTACGAGCCGTTATCTGGAAGACAATGGCATTGAAAACACCCGTGTGTACTGGCCGTCAGAAGAAGGGCATCAGCCTCAGGCGCTGGATCTGCTCCATGCCCACGAAATCGGCATGGTTGTGAATGTACCAAAAGATTTGACCGTCGGTGAGCTTACGAACGGATATAAGATTCGCCGTGCATCGATTGACCTGAATATTCCTTTGATTACGAACTCCCGTCTGGCTTCCGCTTTCATCCATGCATTCTGCAATCATTCCCTGGATGAGATACCGATTAAGTCGTGGGAAGAGTTTAGTAATAATTAGGAATCAGGAATCAGGAATTAGGAATGACTAAAATATTATGATATGAGGATAGATATAATCAGTGTATTGCCCGAGATGTTTGAGGGTTTTTTGAGTGAAAGTATCGTAGGCCGTGCCCGTCGTCAGGGGCTGGTGGATATTCATATCCACAATTTGCGTGACTACACAAAAGACAAGCATAAGCGAGTGGATGATTATCCGTTTGGGGGTGGGTCTGGAATGATTATGCAGATACAGCCTATCGCTGACTGTATATCTGCCCTTCAGGCTCAATTGAAAGAAGAGAAGGGTGAAGAATATGATGCAGTGATATATACGAGTCCTGACGGCAAACAGTTCGACCAGCCGATGGCCAACGAGCTTTCTCAACTGAAAAATATCATTATTCTCTGCGGTCACTACAAGGGCATCGACCATCGTGTGAGAGAGAAGATTATCACTCATGAGGTATCGATAGGCGACTATGTGTTATCTGGCGGAGAGCTGCCAGCCGCTGTGATGACCGATGCCATTGTACGTGTCATTCCAGGCACTTTAGGCGACTCACAGGCCGCCCTGGACGACTGTTTCCAGGACAATTTGCTTGCTCCTCCAATCTACACCCGTCCCGCTCATTACGAAGGATTCGGTGATGTACCAGAGATTTTGTTATGTGGTGACCCCAAGAAGATCCGCGAATGGGAATTGGAGCAAGCCATGGAGCGTACAAAGCGTTTGAGGCCAGATTTATTAGAGAATTAGGAATCAGAAATGAGTAACCGATTAAACAAAAGAAAAAAAGTCGAGTCCAAATATAAAATAAATTATTTTTACTATCTTTGCAAACGAAACAATAATGAAATCAGTTGGACGGTCTGTCGCTGACCGACGCCGGTTTTAAGGCAGAGGTTTGAGGAAAGTCCGGGCAGCTAAGGGCATCCCACTTCCTAATCAGAAGGAGTCCGTGAGGGTTGAGTAATGCAGAAGAAAAGAACTACCCGTAACGTATGTATCGGGAAAAGGTGAGAAGGTGGGGTAAGAGCCCACCAGCGGTGTGGTGACATGCCGGCTGTGCATCTTGGGAGCTGCAAGTTCATGTATATTGGCGCAGGAGCCTGTCGGTACCGGCATCGCTCCATAACGGTGGTCCTTCCCAGCCAAGGGGTAGAACGCTAAAGCCATCTGGCGACAGATGGTTCAGATAAATGACAGACGTCTCGGGCACACTTCCCACTTTGGTAGTTGTCAGAGAAACAGAACCCGGCTTACAGGCCGACTGATTTCATTTTTTTAATTAAAAATTAGTTCAGAATCAAATAATTAACTATATAATGGCATCAAAAAGACTATTTTATCACATGATTGTTCTGTTGGGATTAATAGCACAATCCGGTAACGCCCAAAATTATCCTTCGAAATGGACATTGGAGCAATGTATAGACTATGCGCTGGAACATAATATCCAGTTGCAGCAGTCTGTAATTTCGAAGCAGGAAGCAGAGGCAAACTATGAGCAGTCCCGTGCCGGACTGTGGCCCACCCTGTCCGCATCCACCAACCAGAATGTGTCGTGGCGTCCGTTCAGCGAGACAACAGTGAACTTGAATGGTGGTACTTTTACTACTTCCCAACGCGAAGTGAGTTATAACGGAAGTTATGGTATCAATGCCAACTGGACAGTGTGGAATGGCGGTATCAACCATCAGAACGTGAAACGCAGCAAGCTCTCGACAGAAATAGCAGATCAGGCTGTAAAAGAGACAGCGAACACCATTCAGGAACAAATTATCCAATACTACGTGCAGATTCTTTATCAGGATGAGGCAGTCAACGTGAACAAAGAGATATTGGAAGGTTCAAAAGTTCAGCGAGACCGTGCAGAAGTGATGGTAGATGTCGGCAGCCTTGCAAAAGCTGATTTAGCTCAGATGGAGGCTCAAGTGAGTCAGGATACATATAATGTGGTGAATTCAGAAGTGTCGTTATCCACCACCAAACTCCAGTTGAAACAGCTATTGGAACTGGTGACGCTGGAGAATTTTGACATCGTAGTTCCTGTCATTGACGATTCCAAGGTGCTGGAGCCTTTGCCTTCCGTAAAAGACTCATATACGCTTGCCCGTGGCCATCGTCCAGAAATCAGTGAGGCAGAACTGAACGTGGAATCAGCGAAGCTGGATGTCAACATCGCCAAACGCGGTTATTACCCTACAATCAGTTTGAATGCCGGTGTCGGCTCAAGCAACAGCAGTGCCTCCGACGACGCCATCTTCACCCAATTGAAGAACAATATGAACAATTCGATTGGTTTGTCGGTTTCAGTTCCTATATTTGACGGTAAGCAGAACAAAACCAACGTGGTGAGAGCCAAACTGGGTGAGCAGTCGAGTATCCTCGCACTTGAGAATGCCGAGAAGGAGCTGTATGCAGATATTGAAAGCTATTGGCTGAATGCGAGAAATGCTCAGGAACAGTACGTTTATGCCAAATCCAATCTTAAAAGCCAGGAAGCAAGCTATGAACTGCTTGATGCCCAGTTCAACGTGGGACTGAAAAATATTGCCGAGTTGATTACAGGTAAGAACAACCTTATTCAGGCCAAGCAGAATGTGCTGCAAGCTAAATACACTGCATTGTTGAATATCGCTCTGCTGAGGTTCTACGAGGGATTTAAGATGGAGCTTTAGAATTTCGGACATGGAACTTGCAGATTTGAACTTTAGAGTTTGTTTATTAAAATCACATCAATAGAAAATTAAAAGACCAATATATGAAATTAAGTATTAAATTATTATCCGTTGCAATAGCCCTGATAGGGATATACAGTTGCAAGAGTGAGCAGAAAGTGACATATAGTTATGCAAAGGCCAGCAAAGAGGATATCTCCACCAGCATCACTGCCACAGGAACGATTGAGCCTGTGACAAAAGTGGAAGTTGGTACACAGGTGTCGGGTATCATCAGCAAAATCTATGTGGACTACAACAGCTATGTGCATAAAGGTGACATCATGGCCGAGCTCGACCGTACGAACCTGAATTCAGAGCTGACATCCGCTGAGAGTAATCTGGCGAGTGCCGTCAGTTCTCAGAATTACAGCCAGAAGAGCATTGACGCTGCGGTTAAGAACATGGACATCACTTCCAAAAACCTGGAGTTGTCGAACCATGATCTGGAACTTGCCAAGAAGAATCTGGATCTTGCCAAGAAGAATGTGGAATATGCCAAAAACGACCTGTCGATAGCCGAATCGAATTTGTCGCGTTACAGCACCTTGTTCCAGAAGGGTTTGATATCCGCCAATGACTATGAGCAGGCTCAGCAGACATTGAACAATGCCAAACAGAGTTATAACAATGCCATTCAAAGCCTGAATCAGGCCAATTCGAGTTACAACTCCACCAAAACAGCTAACAACCAAGCACAGGAATCAGTGACTCAGGCCCGTCTGGCCTACGACCAGAGCCGCAGCGAGGCCGAACAAGCTCGTAACCAAGTGGAGGTTCAGCGTCAGAACGTGTCGAAAGCTCACACAAACCTCGGTTATGCCACCATCACTGCACCAATCGACGGTATCGTGTTGAGCAAAGAAGTGGAAGAAGGTCAAACCGTGGCCGCATCGATGTCAACCCCTACCCTTTTCATCCTTGCCCAAGACTTGACCGACATGCGCGTGATAGCCAATGTGGACGAAGCAGATATTGGTGGTGTGAAGGAAGGTCAGCGAGTTACGTTCACAGTGGACGCATTCCCTGATGAGGTGTTCCAAGGTGGTGTGACTCAGGTGCGTCAGGAAGCCACGACTGAAAGTAATGTGGTAACATACGAAGTAGTAATATCCGCCCCTAACGAGGAGTTGAAACTGAAGCCAGGCTTGACTGCCAACGTGACGATTTACACAATGGAACAGTACGACGTGCTTTCCATCCCTTCTAAAGCCCTGCGTTTCAGTCCGAACGAGACTTTGCTGCTCGACGGTGAGACCATTGAGGACTGTGAAGGCGATAAGAAAGTTTGGAAGAAAGAAGGCAACGTATTTAAAGCCTATCCCGTGACCATCGGTTCGACAAACGGAACGATGACAGAGATTGTGAAGGGTCTGAAAGAAGGCGATGAAATAATCACCGAGTTCAATCTTCCTCAGGAAGAGACGGAAAGCCAGCAGACAAATAATCCATTCATGCCACAGCGCCGAAACCGAAACAATAACAATAACAATAACCAGAACGGTGGTCAGAGTGGTACCAACCAAAACAACCGTGGCCAAAGTGGCAGATAACAAACAAGATGTCTATGGAAGATAATCGAAAAGTTGTCATAGAACTTCAGAACGTGAAACGCTACTTCAAGGTGGGCAATGAAGTTGTGAAAGCCTTACGCGGAGTAAGTTTCAAGATTTATGAAGGTGAGTTTGTGACGATTATGGGAACATCCGGTTCGGGCAAATCCACGTTGTTGAACCAACTGGGTTGTCTGGACACCCCGACCGAAGGCGAATATTTTCTTGACGGCACTCCCGTAAGGAAGATGTCGAAATCTCAGCGCGCCAAACTTCGGAATCGCAAAATCGGCTTTGTCTTTCAGAGTTATAATCTGTTGCCGAAGACAACAGCGGTAGAGAATGTTGAGCTGCCGTTGATGTACAACAAGAAATACAGTTCCTCCCAGCGTCGTGAGGCCGCCATCAAAGCCTTGCAAGCTGTCGGTCTGGGTGATCGTCTGGAACACAAATCGAATCAGATGTCGGGTGGTCAGATGCAACGTGTGGCTATTGCCCGCGCCTTGGTGAACGACCCAGCCGTGGTTCTGGCCGATGAAGCAACCGGAAACCTCGACACTCGCACCAGTTTTGAGATGTTAGTGCTGTTTCAGGAGCTTCACAGACAGGGCAGAACCATCATTTTCGTAACTCACAACCCGGAAATTGCCCAGTATTCATCACGCAACATCAACCTGCGCGACGGCAAGATCCGCGAAGACACCATCAACACGAATATCCTGGATGCCGCAGAAGCCCTGGCGGCTCTGCCTGCTCCACAGGATGAGTAGAGGTAAGAAGTAAGAAGTAAGAGATATGAGTATATTAAATTTGTTTAGAGTGGCGCTACGGGCTATTATGAGTAATAAGTTCCGTTCGTTTCTGTCGATGTTAGGTATTATCATCGGCGTAGCCGCTGTGATTATCATGATGGCCATCGGACAAGGTTCTAAAGAGAGTGTTCGCCAGAACATTTCCCAGATGGGCACGAATGTGATTACCATCCGCCCGGGTGCAGAGATGCGTGGTGGTGTCCGTCAGGATCCTTCCGCGATGCAGACCTTACGCCAGAAAGATTATGAGTTGATAGACAAGAACAAAAAATATATCACCTATGTATCTCCGGAAGTGACGACTTCGGGTCAGGCCATTTTCGGTGCTAACAACACGACGACCAGCATGTATGGCGAAGGCTTGGATTATCCGAAAATCCGTTTATGGGAAGTTCAAGACGGTGAGTTTTTTACAGAGGAGGATATCAAGAAAAGCGCCAAAGTGTGCGTAGTGGGTAAGACTGTGGTAAACGAACTATTCCCCGACGGAGGTGAGCCAGTGGGGAAGACGATCCGTTTCAAGTCTATCCCGATGCGTATTATCGGAGTGTTGAAAGCCAAAGGCTACAACTCGTGGGGTATGGACCAGGACAACGTGATGGTTGCACCTTACACGACTGTAATGAAACGTTTGCTTGCCCAGACATATTTTTCGTCGATCAACTGCTCCGCCATCACAGAGGAACTGACCGACGACGCCATAGCTGAGTTGACAGAGAATCTTCGTCAGTCGCATGAACTCAAGGGAGACGCTGTTGACGATTTCACAATCCGTAGCCAACAAGAGATGATGGAGACAATGTCGTCGACCATGGACACCATCACGATTATCCTTGTTGTTGCAGCTGCCTTCTCTCTGCTGGTTGCCGGAATTGGCATCATGAATATCATGCTGGTGTCGGTGACCGAGCGAACGAAAGAAATTGGTCTGCGTATGTCGGTAGGCGCCCGTGGTATAGATATCAGTAACCAGTTCCTGATTGAATCGATTCTGATTAGTCTGACCGGTGGCGTGCTTGGTGTGGTTGTCGGTTGGCTAGGCACAATACTCTGTTCCAACTTCGGTCTGCCTGCCTCCATACCTATGTGGTCAATTTTCGTATCGTTCGCAGTATGTACGGTGATTGGTGTGGGCTTCGGTTATTTCCCCGCTCAGAAGGCTGCCCGTATGGATCCGATAGAGGCAATCAGGTATGAATAGGTGAGAGGTGAGAGGTGAGAGAATAATAAGGCGCTATGGTAAACATAGTGCCTTATTTGTTTATCGGATATAGACTGGGCAGGAGACGGATATGCCGGTGTGGTCGGCTTTGAAAGCATGTGCTCTAACAAAGGCACCGAGTGCAATATTGTTGAGCTTAGGAAAATGATACTTCACCCCGATGGTCTCATAGAAAGGCTGTTCTACTTTTCCCGCAGATTTGCCGGCATACCTCAGAGCATAGAATCCGAAGGACATGGCCAGTGAAATATGATGATAGAAAGCCTCATGCTTGGCAGAGACACCTATTGAAAGCGGGCAATGGCGGGTACCGTTTCCCCGGTCCATTTCCCTGATATGATTCATATATGTGAGGTAATAGAGGTCAATACCCACACCCGTTGCCCACCGTCTGTGGTGTCGTCGCATATAATCAGCCTGTACGGCATAAACCGCATAATGTTTGAAGTCGTTGGAACGGTAGTCGGGATCGTCCGGTTCGGTCTCGAATTGTGTTTTCAACCAGTCCTGATAGAGGGTGCAAATACCTGCCGTAGCGGTGATATTCCAATATTTCTTAGGATTGAATTCCGTGTATTTCTTGTATTGGTCAGCCTTGAGCAATTCCTCGTAATACGGATAGTAAACAATACCGAGTGTCGGTCCGAAAGTGTTCGACCCTTTATTCGGACGTGTGATTGTCCCGCTACTATGATGATTGAATTCGATACCACCTTTCAATCCCCAATCTTTCGCAAATCTGTAAGTAGCATGGAACGCGGCACCGAAATAGATAGATATACTACTGGATATCATCAAGTTGTCAACTTGGTTATGGCGATTGTATTTCCGGTTGGAGAACCCCAATCCGATATTGAACTGGTAATCCGTTTCCCAGTGCCGATTTCGGAAGAAAGCCCTCTCAAAAGAAGCATAGAGAGACAGTGAATTGCCAAGTGCGGTATGATAGTCGACAGGCAATCCTTTCCCCAGGTCGGCATTCTCATCGCGGTGGAGATTGATGTGGTTATAGCTATTATAATTCAATCCCAATGCAAAAGTGGGATATCCATAATCCTGTGCAAAAGGGTCCTGGTCTTTTGGCAGAGACACATGTCTCAGTTGTGTACCTATCGTGAGTGCTCCGTTCCGTTGAACCAGTTCTTTTATTTCACTGTCCATGGTTGGAACGATGCAAGGGTTTAGCATCAGTTGCGCTCCCCAATGACTGATGGTATCGTTCTCTTCAGCGCCGGCCACTGATACGACGGCAAAACACAAAGCCAATCCACAAATTCTCTTTATCAGTCTTCTCATGATTTGTCCTTATACGCATCCGTCACATATAGCAGCCATGGAATCCAATACAAACAAAAGGAAATAGATGAGATAGAAACTGGCCTGTCGAGTCCTGGATGATAATTAGTAAAAAAGATATAAGTAATGAATGCCACCAGTTGAGAGGTAAGGAAGAGTGTGATGAAATACGTGGCCATTCGTTGCGGAAGGCTAACCGTAGCCATGTATATATCTCTCAAATTGAAAAACCGGCCTGTAGCATAGCCATAAATAACAGAGATGGCATAGACGACAATTGTCAAGATAGCAAACACTCCACGTTCGAGAGCTGAATTCCGGAATGTTCCGAAAGCGCTCAAGAAAAGATTTCCCGGTAATAATATCATCAAGACAACCAGTGAGATCAGCACTATCATGATGATAGCCACAAGCATATATGCTCTTTTCTGCTTGAGGTTTTTCGGTCCTGTCAGTCCTTCCAGGATAGCCGACTCTTTTACGACACTGATGGCAGCAGTCAGCATGATAAAATACCCCCATGGTGCGGCATTCAGATGAATCATAAACCTTGCAATCGCCCATCTTAATCCATCTGCCGACAACACATTACGGCAATCCCATCCATACACATTACCTATCCACGACAGGACAGAAAGTATGCAAATGGAAATAAGGATAGCCAGCGGCCATGTGTTGAGCAGTCGTTTCATTTTTCCGGGATATTAAGATTTGAGCCGATCAGTCATCGTCTGGCTCAAGATGGTCGATATCCAAAATCCGAAGCTGTATGGCTTTTGTGACGAGACGGGTGGCATTAACGCCATTGAGCCGTTCTCTTTCTGTAAAGAGACGGTTGATCAAGTCGTTCTGTCGTTTTTCCAGCGATTTCACTCCGAACGGCATCCCCCTGAGCTGAGCTATCATATCCTTGGTATATCCCAATGCGAGATGACGTAGGAAACGCTCATCATACTCATCGATATCATAATCGACGATTGCCTCTTGCCTCTGCGACTCACTTAGCACCGACTTGCGGAAGCGTGAAAGGATCTTTTCAAGAATCGGCTGGTTGAACACCAGCTTTTTCCCATCCATCACACTCTGCACATCGTTCTTCGTGAGCAATTCTCCACTCTTAAGGATAATGCCGTCGGCACCTGCATCGAGCACATCAATCCAGAGCTTTTCGTTCAGCGTCTCACCAGTGAAGATAAGAATATGAAGTTCCCGATATTCTTTCCTCAGTTTTCTGCAGATTTCCACACCGATGGTAGTGGAGCCTCCTAATCCTAAGTCAAGCAGCACCAAATCCGGCACATCGTTCTTGATAAGTTTCCAAAACTCCTCTTCGTTTTGTGCCGTACCGATGATGGTAGCCTGCGGAATTTCGTTTCTGAAGATTTCCTCGGTTCCTTTCAGTTCGAGTTTCACATCTTCAACAATAATTACTTTAAATTGTTCCATATTATAATTGACGGATTGACTGATTAAACAATTCCGATATCTGTTAATGTCAGTATTATGCTTTCTGAGCCGGTATGGTAAAGCAGACCATCACTCCTTGTCCGTGGTCAGAGGCAGGTTTTGCATAGATTCTGCATCCTCTTCTGACATATTCGTCGTGTTCTCTTATTATCTGCTTTGCTATCAGCATCTGAGCTCCTCTCAACACATTGTTATCGGGATTGTAAGCCAAGGTTTCCGGATAGAATATATTCTTGAATCTCTCTTCGTTCCACGACAAATTGTCGAAAGCAAATGCAAACTTAATGAAATCCTCTGACTTTTCAAAATCCACAGCCAATGTTCCTGGTTTTTTTTCTTGAAAAACCGCTTCGATGAGATTCTGGAGCAAGTATGAAAACATTGTGTGGTCGGCTATGATGGATTCAGTTTCAGGATTATTCAGTTTTGAGGTGTCGATGCTCAGCTTTATTTCCACCATCGACTTATTAGCATATTTCCGATGTAGATTTCTTATCATCTCCACCACATCGGTGATGGTTATGAATTTTCTTTTAAACATCGGTTTGTGAATCTGTTTTGACGCACAATCGGCGAGAATGCCGAATATTTCCTTGTAGTATAATGTCAGTTCGGAGATGGTGTTGACCTTGTCGCACACCAACTCATCATCGTGTTTGAATCCTTCTTCCTTGACATTATCGACAATCTGCCGTATCCTGTTTGGATAATACATAGTCTCATGCTTGATGGTGGAGAGGGTGTTGTCGATCACAAGGTTCTGCACATGGACGATGTTTGCTTCTCTCTCTGCCCGTCTCCGCTCGTCTTCAATGGATTCGATATCGGCATGGAGATGTTCCATTCTTACAGTGGAATAATAGATATTCTCCGCTGTGTATTGTGAAATCATTCGGAACATATTATCATCGTCCTTCTGAATATTCTCGGAGAAAAGCTGAAATAGGATCATCCCGATGCAGTTGCCATTATCTATGTTGAGAGGATATATTCTTGTCTTTCCCTTATCCAAAATGATTGTATTCTGGTTTTCAGCAGCCTTCTGCAGTAAAGAAGCCACATATTCTCTTTTCGGACAATTTTCAGAGAATAGGAGTTGTCCGTCGTTGAGGAGTAGTCCGACTCCGTCCGTGCGTCGGATGTCATTGACTCCCTGGTGTATGATTGTCGCCAGTTTTTGTTCATCCTGGTTGTTGAATATACGTCTGTTGAGTTCAAGAATCTGCCTCATTGTAAATGTAGGAAGGATATTGTTTCTGTAGTAAATGAAATAATATACCATTCCACCGATGAGCACTGTAGCCAGCAAGATGAATATCAGGGTCTTTCGATTGTTGTTCGCCTCCTTAATTTCGGCACAGCTTTGTCCGAGGTTCTGATTCCTTGATGTCAGTTTATAAAGAATGGAGAAGATATAGTTGTTGTAGTAATAGAGATCTGTCTGATAGAGTCCGAGCGCAGCGATAGCCACCTCGTTTCTGATTTGCATAATGGCATAATACTCTGTAGGAAATTCCTGTTCAATCCATTTGATTTCCGCCATCTGTGAATCGTCGTAAAGCATCATGATGTCCGCTCCATCCGGATTCATTTCCAGATAATAGTCATTGAGTCGGCAAATGGCAGAGTCGGCATAGAGGAGTGTCTGTTCATACTGTTGCGACTCGTTCGAGAGTTTTGCCATCTCAGCATAGTAATTGGCATCCTGGATTGCCTGATTGTCCTGTGGTACATTCAGCAGACGGTTGACCGGGTCCACATACTCCACGTTGTCTGAACAGGCAATGGAGAAAACCTGAAGGATCAGAAGAGCCATGGCCATGAGGTTTCTCAATACTCCTTCCGGAAGCCGGAAGAAGAAACGGCTACCTTTTCCCAGTTCACTTTCGATACCAAACTTGCAGACACAGAACAGCGGATTGGTTTTCTTATATTTCTCTATGATACCCTTACAGTTGAGCAGTCCAAATCCGAATCCCTTATTCCGAATCAACTCATCGTTGTGGTCAGCTTCACCAATCTTACTGGAATCATATACTTTCTCCTCAAGGACAGTGTTGACATCTTCTTTTGACATCCCTGCCCCATTGTCCTGTACGGAAATCTCCACATAGGAATCTTCTTCCTTTGTAAAGAGTTTCACTTCCCCACCCTCTTGCGTATATTTTCTTGCATTCTCCAGCAGCGTATTCATCATAAAGAGCGTGAGCGCCCTGTCTGCCTTCACCACCGCCTCTGTCGGTTCCACATGCAGATTGATATTTTTCGCCTGGAACATCCGGTTGTTTTTCTGCATGATAGCGAAAAGCGGCATCAGTTCGAAACTCTCAATATTGAGTGACACTTCTCCCTGTCGGATTTTAATCCAGTCGGCCAGAATGTCGTTATACACATTGATTCTCTCTATGAGTTCTGAAACATATTGCAATCTGCCGTTGATGACAGGAAGATTTTCCTTTATCTGCTTTTTTCTATCTTCTTCAGGCAATGCATATATTCTGTCGTTCAGTTCCTTGATTTTATTCACCTCATTGACTGTTCTGTCGAGGAAAGGATTGATAGCATAAACGATTGAGAGACAGGTGGATTTGTTAATATACTGTCGTTTTTGCTCCTCGAGTCTTCTTTCTTTGCTGACCCTTTCTGCAATAGCCGTTTCCTGATGTTCCTCAAGGGTTGAGAAGTCGTCATCGGTTTTTTGCCTCCATTTCAACATTGCCTGTTCCACCGCCTTTCTTTCCTTCATGTAATTCTGTCGGTAGTTCAACTTTATGCGATGTGTCAGGTAAAGCAGCAGAGCTGCGAGGAGTGCCAGGACTATGGCACTGAGGAACAAGAAACGATTGAGGTCTTTCTGCTCTTTCTCCAATGTGGAATGCAGCTGCTCCATCTTTTTGTCCTGTCTGGTGGTTTCGAAGATGTCGAGATAGATGTTCCAGTTGTAGTCTGATTCGCGTTTCATCCCCATCGAACTGAAGACGATGGAAAGGTGTTCTCTGATATCCGCCATCCATTCTGGCAGACAGACCACGCCTGTGTCAATCCATTTTTTCTCCGTTGATATGGTGTCTTCGTTCTGTTCAAACGCAACGACTTTCATGTTGTCGTCGGCAACCATCTGATGGTGTCGGTTGACACAGTCGAGTGCCAGTTCCATGTTTTCCAGTGCCTTGTCCGGTTGTTCGACACTCAGATAGTAGTCAGCAATCGTGTTGTATGTCTGTGCCACATCAAAAAGTGACCCATAACCGATGAACTTATCCAGCGCAAACTCACAAATTGTAAGCGGCAGCTGTGAGTCTGGGATGGTATCTCCGAAAGCAATCAGTTCCTTGATGATATTGATTTTGCTTGGCCTGTAGTAATTTCCCTTGATGATATCCTCAGCAATGGAAGTAAGGGACTTGGCAAGAATATAGTGTAAATTATAGGTGTTAGCAATGGAAGCGGCTTCGAGCAGGTTTTCTGAATCGTCGTCTGTAAGTCGGTTGTCGATGTTTCTGGCATTTCCAAAGAGGAAAAAATAGAGCGCAGTCTGTGCCGGGTCATCATTGACGATTGACATATTGTCGGCAATGTAGATGAGTTCCTTGTTTCCATCGTCTTCCTGACGAAGATAGTAATAATAGGTATAGAGCGCCATGTGGTAGTCAGAGAGAGCAAAATTCCATATTTTCTTCTGTCTGATGCTCATGGTTGATAATTCCGGTCTTATACGGCTGATTTTTTCCTCTGCATCGTTGTGATAATCATAGAAAAGTTTGTTCTCCGATCTTCTCTGACATACCCGCATCATAATGACATCCGCCATAAAGCGGTAGAGCTCGTTGGATGAATTGTCAATGACGTCCTGCAGATAGAAATGTGCAGAATCGTAATCCATCCTCATATATTTGGCAAATCCGAGGTTGCAAAAGGCCTCATCCTTTCCATCTGCGTAAGCCCCTTTTTGGTCAATAATCTCCAGAGCCTTAGATGCGTATTTCTCCACGGAGTCGATTGACATATAATAATGGTTATATGCAATGCCGTTGAGGGCATCTACTTCTGCAACCACATCTTTATTACGAATGTTGCATGAAAAGAGTGCCGTCATAATTGTGACGGCAGAGATGATAGCTATGATATGGAATACAAACCTTTTCATTGGTTATTCTCTGTTCTCTTATATTCCATCGGTCCCATTCCCACATGTGTCTTAAACCATTTCCCGAAATAGGACTGATTAGGAAAAGAAAGATGTTCTGCAATTTCCTTCACAGTGAGTGTGGAATCCGTCAGCATTTCCTTCGCTTCTTTCACAAGTGTGTTGATGATCCATTGTGACGGTGTCATTCCAGTTCTCTCTTTCACCACAGCCGAGAAATATCTCATGGAGATATACTGCTGGTTGGCATAGAATCCCACCTCATGTTGTTTGATGAAATTTCTTGGTAATTCCTGCAGGAAATTCCTTACGATTTCATCTTTTCTATCGGCAATGTTTTTCATGCCCGCCTCCTCCGTGGTATAAGCCATGAGGATTTGCAGAATCAAGTTGTTCTTTATATTATTGAGTTGCAGGTTGTTGAGTTGCCAGAATCTTCTCTGGTTCTTTTCGGCAAATTGTTTTGAGAGGTGGAGATGTTTCTGGTAGAGTCCGATATAGTTGTTGATGTTATTAACTTGTTCGTCAGATAAAACTGACACGGGGTTCTGACGTATATACAGAACAAAATCGATATCGATTATTCTGGTCAAAAGAGGCTGTACGTTTTCGATATCCAGTGTCATAACAATTCCAAACAGGTCGTCTGAGCGGTAGTTTATCTTCAGTGTGGAAAAGGGGAAATAGATGAAGATATCATTTTTTTTCAGTGAATAGCTCTGCTCATCGAGAGTGATCTGTCCGCATCCTTGAGTACAGAGAAAGAATCCTGTTTGCGATGTGCGTTTTGGCGGCGCGTTGACAGCAAACAGGTCGTTCTGATTTCCCTCAACTACTTTGTAGATAACATTGTCTTCAGTCATAGTTAACATTACAATTTACGAACTACAAATTTAATGAATATATTTGATGAGTCAAAATAAAAACATCAAAATGTTCTAAAAGTACTCTCAAGCATCATAAAAGGTTAAAAATGGGAACATATTAAACATTATATTATACAAAAAAATTTTTTCATGACAGGGATTCTCACTATATTTGCAAATAAAAAACAAAAAATCTTACAAAAAAACATAAAAGGAACTATGATGAAACTATTCAAGACCTTCATCTTATTGTTAATTACGATTATTGTCTGTGGATGCAAGGAAAAGACCATTGCCCCTAAACAGCCACAATATGTAAAGACCACAATTGCAGAATCGGTAGGTGAGGAAAGTATGGTGAGCTATCCCGGCAAGACCAAGGCATCAGAAACAGTGAGTCCTTCGTTCAAAGTGAGCGGTACGCTTGCGAGGGTATTTGTGAAAGAAGGTGATTATGTAAAGAAAGGTCAGCTGATTGCCCAGCTTGACCCACATGACTATGAAGTTCAGCTGGCAGCGACACAGGCAGAATATGCTCAGATCAAGGCAGAAGCTGAGCGCGTGATTGCGATGTACAACGAAGGAACGACGACCGCCTCGAATTACGACAAGGCCCGTTATGGTCTTCAGCAGATAGAAGAGAAGCTTGCTCACCACAAGGATCAGCTGAGTTACTGTAAGTTGTATGCCCCGATGAGTGGCTATGTTCAGAGCAAACTTCACGATTCAGGCGAGAACATCGGAACCGGCATGCCTGTAATCACCATGTTCACCTCCTCCAACATCGAGATTGAAGTTTATATTCCTGCATCCGACTATGCCCGCAAGAAGAGCATGACCCGTGCCATCTGCACATTCGACGTGATGCCCGACAATATCTATTCTCTTGATATAGCCCGCACGAGCAAGGAGGCAAACGCCAGCCAGCTGTATATGGTGAGACTGTGCTTCAAGAAAGGCGCCGACACCTCACGCATCACTCCTGGTATGACCACGATGGTCTATGTGAGCTATTCTAAAGAAGACGGTAGCGGCAGTGTGAAGATTCCGGCTTCATGCGTTCTTCGCCAGCGCGACCAGAATATCGTGTATGTGTTTGAGAAAGAGTCGAGTACGGTAAGCCCGAAAGTAGTAAAGGTGGGCAGTCCGGACACTCGTGGAAATATTGAGATCACTTCGGGTCTGACAGCAGGTGAGACGGTAGTAAGCGCCGGTGTCCGTTTCCTGAAGCCAGGTCAGCGTGTGAAGGAGGCCGACAAGACTTCATCATCGAATGTAGGACGACTTCTTTAGATAATTAGGAATGAGGAATGAGGAATTATTTTTTTTATTAGGAATTCAATAGAGAAATGGTCAATATAGATTTTTCAAGATGGGCATTAGACAATAAGAAGCTGATACATTTTTTCATTGCCTGTCTGATTATAGGAGGCGCATTGAGCTTCTATCAGATGCCAAAGCTTGAGGATCCTGAAATTAAGGTGAAGCAGGCAATGGTCGTGACAGTCTATCCTGGTGCATCGGCTCATGAAGTGGAGTTGGAGGTGACCGACAAGATAGAGAAGAGCATCCGCGAGATGCGAACGATTAACAATGTTGAGAGTCAGTCGATGAGCGACTTGAGCATCATCATGGTTGAGCTTCAGAAAACGATTCCCGACGATGAGGTGGAACAAGAATGGGACATGCTTCGCCGTAAGGTGGAGAATGCCTCCAACTCTTTGCCATCTGGTGCGAGCAAGCCCGTTGTTCGCGATGATTTCGGTGATGTATATGGTATTTTCTATAGTCTGACCGGTGATGGTCTGAGCAACATTGAGATGTCGGACTACGCTGAGTTGGCCAAACGTAATATTACGGATATAGAAGGAGTGGCACGTTGCGATATCTATGGTGTGAAGGAAGAGTGTATTTATATCGACATGCACCAGGAGAAGATGTCGAACCTGGGTGTGATGCCAACAGAGGTGATCCAGACGTTGAACAATCAGAACAAGACAACCTACAGCGGGTATTTCAATAATGGTGACAACCGTATCCGCATCACTGTAGATGACAAGTTCAAGACGATAGACGATATCAGTCTGATGCTGATTCAAGGTCATGACGAAGAACAGCTTCGCATTGGTGATATTGCCAAGGTTTATAAAGATTATGCGAAACCCACACGCAATGAGATGTACCGCGACGGTAACCCAGCCCTCGGCTTATCGATAGCTTGTCTGAGCAGCTACGATGTGGTGAAAGTGGGAAAAGAGGTGGACAACGTGATCAAATCACTTCAGAAGCGCATGCCGGTGGGTGTGAAATTTGAGAAGGTGTTCAATCAGCCTGAGCGTGTTGACAATGCCATTTCCACCTTTATCATTAATCTGGTGGAATCGGTATTGATTGTGATCTTGGTGCTGATATTCACGATGGGTTTCAAGAGTGGTGTGATTATCGGATTCAGCCTGCTTACCATTGTGCTTGGCTCATTGCTAGTGTTGAAAGGTTATGACGGAACCTTACAACGAGTGTCTCTTGGTGCTTTTATTATCGCCATGGGTATGTTGGTTGACAATGCCATTGTGATTGTAGATGGCATATTAATAGACCTTCATAACGGTGTTCCGAAACCAGAGGCGTTATGTAATATCGGAAAGAAAACGAGTATGCCCCTGCTTGGTGCCACGCTGATAGCGATTTTAGCATTCTGGCCGATATTTCTGAGTCCTGACAGTGCCGGAGTATATGTTCGTGACCTGTTTATCGTGATTGCCGTATCCCTGCTGCTTTCATGGATTTTAGCGCTGATTCACGTACCTGTGTTGGCAGGCAGTATGTTGAGAAGTCCTGAAGAGGAAAAAGCCGACAATGAGAGAAAAAAGAAGAAAAAGAACATAACCGATGCCCCGTTGCAAGATGAAACCCCAAAAGAGGAGAAAGATCCTTACGGCACAATCTTTCATCAGCTCCTTGAAAAGACTCTTCGTCTGGGCATCCGTTTCCGCTATGTCGCCATCATCCTTGCTGTCGGTCTGGTTGTGTTCTGCGGTTGGGCATACCAATATCTGGAACAGGCCTTCTTCCCTGATATGGAATACGACCAGTTATACATGGAGTACAAGTTGCCTGAAGGCATCAATTCCACTCAGGTGAACAAAGATTTGGAAGAGATTGAGGGATTGTTGAAACGGAATAAGGATATCACCCATATTACCCGTAGTATCGGTGGAACGCCAAGCCGTTATAATCTTGTTCGAAGCATCGCCACCCCAAGTCTTTCTTATGGTGAGCTGATTATCGACTTCAGCAGTCCCCAGGCCCTGGTGAGTCAGATGGACAGTATCCAGAATGAGCTGAGCGCTCTCTATCCAGATGCTTATATCAAGCTGAAACGTTACAATCTGATGTTCAAGAAATATCCGATTGAGGCCTGTTTCCATGGTCCTGACCCAGCTATACTTCATGTGTTGTGCGACAGTGTGACGAAGATTGTGAACCAGAGCAACACTTGTTTCCTTGCCACAACCGACTGGGAGCCGAAAGTACCGGTGCTTGACATCAACTACGACCAGTCGAACGCCCGCATCAGCGGACTGAGCCGTTCGGATGTAGCCACGAGTGTGATGGCTTATACGGGTGGTATCCCTATTGGCACGTTCTTCGATGGTATCAACAAAAAGAGTATCTACCTGAAATGCACGGACGATGAGGGCAACGACATCGACCAGTTGGAGAACATCACCGTGTTCGGTATGCTTCCGAACCTTCATAAGATAGCCAACCGCTCCGTGGTTCAGAAACTGATAACAGGCAGTCTGACCAAAGACGAGGTGATAGAGACGTTGATACAGAGCACTCCGTTGCGTCAGGTGGCAAAGAGTATAGATATCCAGTGGGAAGAGCCTGTGGTGAAACGTTATAACGGCCAGCGCACCCAACGTGTGCAGTGTTCGCCCCTGCCAGGCATAGGAACAGAGGCAGCCCGTGCCGACATCGCCAAGAAGATTGAGGCCATCAGTCTTCCTGCAGGTTACAGTTTATCATGGGAAGGTGAGAAGAAGGCGAGCGATGACTCCATGAAATACCTGTTTGCCAACTTCCCGCTTGCCATCCTTCTGATGATTGTAATCCTGATTATCTTGTTCAAGGACTATAAGAAGCCGTTGATTATCTTCTGTTGTGTTCCGTTGGTTGTGACGGGTGTGATTCCAGCCGTGTTGATTACCGGTAAGCAGTTCGGTTTCGTCGCCATCATCGGTGTGTTAGGTTTGATTGGTATGATGATTAAGAACGGAATCGTGTTGATGGACGAGATCAACCTTCAGTTAGAGCAGGGAGAGACTCCTTTGCAGGCGTTGATTATCAGTTCTAAGAGTCGTCTTCGTCCTGTGATGATGGCATCACTGACCACGATTCTTGGTATGATTCCATTGATTAACGACGCCTTGTTCGGCTCGCTTGCAGTGACCATCATGGGCGGTTTGTTTATGGGAACGATTATCACGTTGTTATTCATACCGATCTTATATGCCGCATTCTTCGGATTGAGAAGGCGTAAGAATGTAAAGTGAATAGTGAAAAGTGTATTCAGATATGAGAAGATTATATATATTCATCATGGGATTGATGTTCGTGGGGATGGCTTACGGACAGCAATCGTTGGGTAACGGGAATATTATTCCGCTGACTCAGGCTCAGGAGCTGGCCTTGTCGTTCAACAAGAATATCAACAAGTCGAAATACCGCTTCGAGCAGGCAAAATATGATTTAGCCAGCTATAAGAGTAACAGCTATCCCCGGGTGAGCCTGGTGGCAACCGACTTTTATTCCACGGCATCAGGCAACTTGGGAATCAAAGGCGGCAACCTGCCAATCTACAGCTTTAATGAAGCAGCAGGCAGCTATGTACCTAGTGTGACGGTGAATCCCGACGGTTCTTACCGTATGAACGAATATGCGCTGTTCCCTGATCAGACCTTGAAGTTGAAGATGAATAACTGGATTATCGGTGGTCTTCAGATTAGCCAGCCCGTTTATACCGGTGGTAAGATTACCGCTGCGGTAAATATGGCGGAGATTGGCCAGCAGATGGCCAGTGTGAATATCCGCCTGTCGGAAGACGAGGTGATTGTGAAGGTTGATGAGGCTTATATGCAGGCAGTTCGTGCAAAGGAGATGTATGTGGTGGCGTGCAGCTACTACGACATGCTGGTGGAGTTGCAGCGCACCGTTGACAGTGCCGTTCGTCATGGTTTGCGTCTTCGTAACGACCTGATGAAGGTACAGGTGAAGCTCAACGAAGCGGAACTTGGCAAACAGCAGGCTGAGAACGGTTTCCTGCTTGCCCGTATGAATCTATGTCATCTCATCGGTTATTCATTAGACAAAGCCAAGACCATTGATGTTGACACCTACACGGCAAATCAGGACCGTATCATCCCTGAGAACAACGGTGGTGTGGAGCAGCGTCCTGAATATACGTTATTGGAGAAACAGGTTGAGCTGGCTCATCAGGAAGTGAAGCTGGCTAATAGTGAATACAAGCCAAGTGTTGCCCTGTTTGGTTCCGTGATATATGCCAACGGCGGTGAGTTGGCTGGTAAGAAGCTGATAGACAACGGAAGTGGAACTATCGGCATCATGGTGAACGTACCGTTGGTGAATTTCGGCGAAGGCAGCAACAAGGTTCGTTCAGCCCGTGCCAAGGCCCAGATGGCCTCATTGGATTTGGATGAGAACCGTGAACTGATGGAGCTGGAGATAGCGATGTGCCGTACGAATCTTGACGAGTGTCACACTGAAGTGGATATCGCCAAAAAGTCGTACGATCAGGCGAGTGAGAACCTGCGTGTCTCCAAGTCCGCCTACGACCACGGCACCGAGACGCTTGCCGATTATTTTGACGCCCAGGCCATCTGGCGTGAGGCAGCAGCCAGCGTTGTAGAGGCCCGCTGCCGTTTGTACCTGGCATACACTAAGCTTTTGAAAGCCACCGGACAGTTGAGGTGACTTTGAACTTTGAGGTTTGAACTTTAGGATTACCTGATATTTAGACAATATAGACGGGGAGACGGGGCATGCCCACGTCTCTACAATCAATGGGGAAAAACTCAGACATTTATAAGTATTGGATAGTAGAATCTTTAACCACAATCTTAATAGAGACAAAAAAAGTGCGGCACCGGAGTGTCGCACTTTTTTGTATGGATTTGTGACTGTTATCTCACATATTTCTTGTACTGCTCTTCCATCACCTTGTTTTCGAGGTTGTGGTAGCAAGCGTAAAGCTGGTATCCCCACTGGTCAGAAGCCTCTGGCCAGCCCGCTTCAGCCTTAGAGAGATATTTCACTGCTTTCTCATACCAAGGTTTGCAGACAACCTTGTCGGCGAAGTGGTCGTTGCCAAATTTAGCGGCAGCGGTACCGGCACCCATCACAAGTTCCAGGTGGTTCGGGCAGTTCTCATCTCCATCCACGAAAGCCTCATAAGCCTTGTCGAATTTTTCAGAGTTGAAGAGAGCAACAGCCTTGAAGTAGTAAGGATACCACACGTTCTCATAGTCATTCCCTGCCTCGTCTTTTGTAGGAGTCAGACCATCTTTCATGCGCTGAATGAGCACATCACAGATTTCAATAGTCTTATCGTACTCCTTGTTGTTGAGAGCGGTCTGTGCGAGATTGATACCGAAGATGTTGGTCTGTGGATAGTTCTCAAAGGCATACTGTAGGTATTTCTCCTCGCTGGCTGTATCACCTTTCTCCTTGTAGAGTGTGATAAGATCCTGGCAAGCAAGAGCGCCGTTGGAGGAAGTGAGTGACTCTTTGAGCAGCTGCTCAATCTTAGCCTGGTCGCCGTTGGCACCCTTCAGTGCTGTAGCATACACATAAGGCGCTTCTTTGTAGTTCTTATCCGTGTTTTTGAGATCTTCGTCGGCATAGAGCGGAGACTCAAAGGAGTTGTAGTACGACTCTATGAGTTTCACGGCTTCCGCCGGTTCTGAGTAAACGAACTGAGTGGCTCCCACATAGAGGTTGGAGCGGCTGGCCTTGGCATTGGCCTGAGTCCATACTTTCTGCAATTCCAACTCTTTGTCCTTAAGAGGTGTCTTGCCCTTTGCGTCAGGAGTCTGGATGAGCTTGAAGTATTTCTCGCAAGCATCCACCACATTCTTCTCGTTATTGAAGAATGCCTTCATGTCTTTGAACTTGTTTCCGTTAGCCTGGTAGTCCATCAACATTTTCACACGTTCGTTCTCGTATGTTTTCACGAGCCACTCCCATGTTTTGTAGTTCTCCGCGGTCTCAGGATTATCCTTAGCCTCGAACACAAGCTGCTTAACCTCGTCCCACTTCTCAGCCGGTAGAGATACAAGGTTTTGCACATTCGCTGTGAGACTTTCGATCTTCTTCAAGTTAGCCTTCTGTGCAAATGCCGGTGCACTGAGTGCAAGCGCGGCACAAATGAAGATTAATTTTTTCATGCAATTCAATTTTAAGATTTTACGTTCAGTTAATTATCTTCGTTTTCTGATATAACGTTTGTATCCGTTGAAATGTTGTTTTCGGATTCAACATTATTTTCATTTTCAGGTGTTTCGGCAGTTTCAGCAGATTCCTCCACCTCTTCTTCCTCCACATGATCGACCTTGCAAACGCTGCTGATGACATCGTTGCGTTTCTTGATGTTGATGAGTGATACACCCTGCGTGTTGCGTCCCTGCTCACGTATAGTGCTGAGTGCCAGACGTATGGCTACACCGCTCCGGTTGATGATCATCAGGTCGTCGTCATCTGTCACGGCCTTGATGGCAATCAGCTTACCAGTCTTTTCTGTGACGTTGAGCGTCTTGATACCCTTTCCGCCACGTTTTGTGATACGGTACTCCTTGAGCTGTGTACGTTTGCCGAATCCGTTCTCACTGACTACCATGATGGTCTCCGGGAAATCGTCAGAATCTTCCTGCTTGTCAGTCTCAACCACTGCTACTGTCTCAACCACTTCTTCGTTCATCTCCACAGTCTCGTTGTTGTCTTCGTTGTCAGACTGGGCATCGAGCTGTGACCACTGCTCCTCAGAGAGGTCTTCGTTGCAGTGCATCACGAGCATACCCACAGCTTCGTCGTCACCTCCGTCGAGCTTCATACCTCTCACACCGGTTGAGTTACGTCCCATCACGCGGACACCGTTCTCGTTGAAGCGTATAGCCCTTCCGTTCTTATTGGCGATGATGATGTCGTCGTTGCCTGTGGTGAGCTGTACATCTATGACTTCGTCACCCTCCTGAAGTTTAATTGCGATCAGTCCGTTTGTACGCGGATGCGAATAATTTTCGAATCTGGTCTTCTTCACGGTCGCTCTCTTTGTGCAGAACATAAGGTTGTGATGCTTTACGAAATCCAGGTCGTTGATATCCTTGATACAGATGAATGCGGTAGCCTTGTCGTCCGACTCGATATTGAGGAGGTTCTGTACGGCACGTCCTTTGAATGTCTTGTTGCCCTCAGGAATGTTATACACCTTCATCCAGAAGCATTTTCCCTTGGCGGTGAAGAACATCATGGTGTTATGAGTCTGTGCCGGGAAGATATACTCGATGAAATCCTGGTCGCGGGTGGTACCGCCTTTGGCTCCGACTCCTCCACGTCCTTGTGTACGGAATTCGGAAAGCGGTGTACGCTTGATATATCCGAGGTGTGAGATGGTGATGACCACCTGCTCGTTCGGATAGAAGTCCTCCGGGTTGAAGTTCTCGGAAGCCGTGTAGTCGATGATGGTCTTTCTGTCGTCACCCCATTTGTTTTTCACTTCGAGGAGCTCGTCTTTCATCACCTTCTTACAGAGTTCAGGGTCGTCGAGTATCGACTGCAGGTAAACGATAAGCTTCTGGAGCTCGTCATATTCCGCATGCAGTTTGTCCTGTTCCAGTCCTGTGAGCTGACGCAGACGCATCTCCACGATGGCTTTGGCCTGAACATCGTCGAGGCTGAAGCGTGTCTTGAGGTTTTCTATAGCCTCCTGTGGCGACTTTGCCGCGCGAATGATATGTACCACCTCATCGATATTATCAGAAGCGATGATGAGTCCTTCGAGGATATGTGCTCTCTCTTCCGCCTTCCGCTTGTCGTATTTTGTGCGCCGGATGGTCACTTCATGACGGTGGTCGATGAAATATTTGATGCACTCCTTGAGAGAGAGGAGTTTCGGCCGTCCCGAGTTGTTCTCAGAAGCACCTACGAGTGCGATGCAGTTGACGCTGAAGCTCGACTGCAGGTCGGTCATCTTATAGAGCTTGTTAAGGATGACGTTGGCGTTAGCCTCTCTTTTCACATCGATGACAATACGCATACCCTCTCGGTCGGACTCGTCGTTCACGTTGCTGATGCCCTCGATTTTCTTCTCGTTCACCAGGTCTGCAATGCGTCGGATGAGTTCAGCCTTGTTGACGTTATACGGTATTTCGTGAACAACAATTTTCTCATGTTGTCCTTCGTTTTCGATTTCTGTCTTCGAGCGTATGACGATACGTCCCCTACCCGTCTCATATGCTTCCCTCACTCCGTCGATTCCGCAGATGATGCCTCCTGTCGGGAAGTCCGGAGCCTTGATAAACTGCATAAGTCCGTCGATGTCGATGTCCGGGTTGTCGATCATCGCCACGCATCCGTCGATAACCTCTCCGAGGTTATGAGTAGGGATGTTGGTAGCCATACCGACAGCAATACCCGTTGCGCCGTTGACCAGGAGGTTCGGAATTTTGGTCGGCAACACCTTCGGCTCTTTGAGCGAGCCGTCGAAGTTATCCTCAAAATCCACCGTATCCTTATAGAGGTCGTCCATCATGGCCTCACCGATGCGGTTGAGTCGCGCCTCGGTGTAACGCATGGCGGCTGCACCGTCGCCATCAACCGAACCGAAGTTACCCTGTCCGTCAACCAGGCAATAACGGAGTGCCCACTCCTGTGCGAGTCGTACCAGCGCTCCATACACAGAGGAGTCGCCGTGCGGGTGGAACTTACCGAGTACCTCACCGACGATACGCGCACATTTCTTATACGGCTTGTCGTAGGTGTTACCCATTTCCATCATACCATAGAGGATACGTCGGTGAACGGGTTTAAATCCATCTCTCACATCCGGCAATGCTCTAGCCACGATCACAGACATTGAATAGTCGATATACGACTTCTTCATTGTCTCGTTAATGTCAACTTTGATAATTCTGTCTTGTGCTTGTCCTTCTTCAATCATTGTAATGAATTTATTTTATGCTAATTAAATTTAACCTAAATACTTTGTAAAGTTAGCATAAAAAAATGAGAATAACAAGTAAAATGTGGAAAATCGCTTCTAAAACGAGGAAAAATTTACCTTAGAAGCGAGATTTGGCGTCTGGGAGGCTCTATTTTGCGTTTTAATGTATGAACCGGGGGTTAAAAAATCAGCCCGCCACGCACCAGATAAAGCGTTCTGGGTTGAAACAGGAGGCAATTGTCTGTTGTATTTCTTCTGCCGTCACCTCTTTTATAAATTGTTGCATCTGCAGCGTGTCGAGTTTGGCATTTCCCTGTCCGATTTTTCTAATGAGATATGCTGGATAAGAGAAATTGGCCTCATAAGAGCGGCACAGATTGCCTGAATAATATTTTTTCACTGTATTCAGTTCTTCATCAGAAACCTTCTGTTCGGTCAGCTTGTAGATTTCATTCTTTATCTCCTTGATGACCTCTTCCACATACTGATTTGCTGTCTCGGTCTGAATACAGAGAACATGGCAGCGGTGGTTCGCCGCCAATGCCGATCCGATGCCATAGGTATAACCTTTCTCCTCACGGATGTTCTTCATCAGCCGGCTGCCGAAGAATCCTCCGAAGAGCATATTGGCCAGAATGAGCGATGCGTGCTGTTTTCCCTGTGGCCGTTCGAGCACACAACCGGCAAACAGCGCTGACTGTACTCCCTTTTGCGGCATATCAAATCTAAACAGCTTGTTCTCAAGTGTTTTTGGATTCAGTTCGGTTGCATAGAGTTGGTTTTTCACATAACTCCATTCTGTGGTACTTCCCCAGTCATCACTACCGAAGGTGTCACTGATAATCTTGCGGCATTCCCCGTCGCACGCCCCGGTCATAAAAATTGTGCAGTTTCGGCTGCCTATGAAATCATGGTAATAGTCAGTAATCAGGGGTATGGAAAGGCGTGCAAAGTCTTCTTGGTATTCATAATTCGTCATCGGATGCGTTTTTCCGAAGAGCGATTCATAGAATAGTCGTTCTGCCCTGGTCTTCACCCTCTCCATCTTCATCATAAAGGCAGAGAAAAGTTGCTGGACAGTAACCTGGAACGGCTCCGGCTCATAGACTGGCTGTCTGAGGATATGAGCGACGATATCCGTCACTTGTCTAAGATATTTTCTCAGACAGATGACTGTGAGTGCCGAATAGGTTTTTGAGACGTTGGGCGTGAAAGTGGCTCCGTAGAAATCGAGTTTCTCATTGATTTGCTGAGACGTAAGGTTTTTTGCTCCCTCTCGTATAAGACGTAAGGCCAGCATCGCCTGTAACGGCTGTCGCTGCACCCAAGTACCTCCACCGAACATAAAATCAAGCCTTACCAATTCGGTTGAAGGAATCGGGATACACACAGTATTGATGCCGTTGTTCAGGGGGTTGGCTTCAAGATATGGCAGGCGATCAAGATTAATGAACTGCGTCTGTGGAGGGTTTTGTCGCACTTTTAAATTAGGAATTAGGAATTATTTTTTGCGGTGTAAACACATTTTTTGAGCGTACGAGGCATCCACTGCCCACCTTCGGACTTAGCGTCTTCTGCTTCGGCTGTGTTCCTAACCTCGCACAAGCCGAGTTCAGCACCGCATTAGCATGCTGAATGTTATCAACAATCGCCATGCCAATGCCCCATCACTGGTAGCACTAGTCGGAGGTTGGATGGTTAACCAAAACTCTTACATCTTACTTCTTTAAGGAATTGCTCGGCACGGAGGAGGTCGTCGGGTGTGTCGATGCCGACGGTCTCGATGTTGGTGATACCCACTTTGATTTTGTAGCCGTTCTGTAGCCATCGTAGCTGTTCGAGAGATTCTGCCAGTTCGAGGGATGACTGTGGGAGTTTGGTGATTTGCCTGAGCACATCCGCCCTATAGGCATAGATGCCGATATGTTTATAAAAGGTATGGTGTTGCATCCATTCCGTCCCCTGCTCCACTCCACGTACAAATGGTATGACAGAACGGGAGAAATAAAGTGCCTCCATGTCGTTTCCCAGAACTACTTTTGGAGAGTTCGGGTTCATCACTGCCTCAAACCCGTCGTTGGGATCGAAGGGTTTTACCAGTGTGGCGATATCGACTGAAGGGTCGTCGAAGCACTGCTTGAGCAGCTGAATCTGCTCGGGCTGAATGAAAGGCTCGTCGCCCTGTACATTGATGACCACATCGTAATCCCCGTTTACCTTCGAGAGGGCTTCGCAGCAGCGGTCCGTTCCGCTCCGATGGAGTTCGCTGGTCATGACGGCAATGCCTCCGAATCGTCTCACCTCATCGGCAATCAGCTGGTTGTCGGTGGCAACGACGGCATGGTCCACATGGTTTTCAACTTGTCTGTAAACTCTCTCAATCACAGTTTTTCCTGCCAGTACCGCAAGGGGTTTGGCAGGAAAACGTGTTGATGCATATCTTGCTGGGATAATTGCTATAAACCTCATTAATAAATTAGGAATTAGAAATTAGGAATTAACTTCGGATATGAAGGTAAACGCCCCTACTCGAAGGAGTTGTCGATTTGTCCCTCGGTTGGAGGTGGTGGCGGCGGAGCCACAGCCGGTTGAGTCTCATGACGTACTGGTGACGGAGTGGATGTGGCAGGTCGTTGTGTCTCGCCTTCATGACGTGGCTCAGCGTGCTCCGTCTTGCGATGTTCTGATTCACTTTCAGCAGCACGTTCGCCTTTCTTTGCCCTGCGTACGATATTAAATCCGGTGGCAGAATGATAGGTGGTACCGTTCTTGAGTGAGCGGCGCGGATGTCCTTCGGCATCTTCCACCGGTATATTGTCGCCCCCCTCAGGCGTGTCGAGACCGGAGAGTTCGTTCTCACACATATCGAAGTCCTCTGGAATCTCGAACTCGTCTTCCTGACTGATGTTATAGCGTTTGGTGAGCACCTCGTCGCCATATACCTTTTTCATAAAGATGCCATAGATAGGCAGAGCGGCAGCAGCCCCCTGTCCGTTCGACATGCTGGTGAAGTGGACATCCATGTCCTCACCTCCTACCCAGCATCCAACGACGAGTTTCGGCACGAATCCCATGAACCATCCGTCGGCATTGGAGTTGGTGGTACCGGTTTTTCCACCCGTATCCGCTTTGATATTATATACACGCCGGATACGAGTGGCCGTACCCTCCGACACCACAGCACGAAGCATGATGATCATCTTATAAGCCGCATCCTCACTGAGCACCTCATTGTAACGTGGTGTGAAGGTGTCGATGATATTGCCGTCTGAGTCCTCGATACGTTCCACGAGCAGAGGGGCCGCACGCAGTCCGTAGTTCGGGAATACGGTATAGGCACTGACCATCTCACCCACGCTGATATCGCAAGGGCCGAGGCATAGCGTCATATTCGGATAGATTGAGCGAGTCTGGATACCCAGTTGTCGCATCATTCCCACCAGCTGGTGCGGGTTCATCTGTCCCATCACCCATGCGGCAATCCAGTTGTTCGACTGTGAGAGTCCCCATTTGAGAGTGACCATAGCTCCGTACATAGCGCGTGACCCGTTACGAGGAGCCCATCCGTTGTAGCTCACCCTTTTGTTTGGTGCTTTGTCGCACGGCGTGAGTCCGTTCATCATAGCGAGTGCATAGAGATACGGCTTGATGGTGGATCCCACCTGACGTCGTCCGCCTCCGAGGCAGTTGTCATATTGGAAATGACGGAAATCCAGGCCTGGCACGTATGCTCTGACCGCACCTGTCGCCGGGTCCATCGCCATCATGGCGGTACGCAGGAACTTCTTGTAGTAGAGGATAGAGTCACGCGGGCTGATATCCTTGATGATATCTCCGGTATAAGAAAAGAGGGTCATCGGCACAGGCGTGTTGTACACCTCTCTTATCTCGTCCTCAGTAGCCCCTTTGTTTACCAGTTCGCGGTACTGGTCGGTCTGCTTATAGTATTTCCACAGGATTTTCTCCACCCGTTCCTTCGACACACCGGTGTAAGGAGCGTTGCGGCTGCCGCGCTTCTCCGCCTCGAAGCGAGGCTGGAGTGTTTTCGCCACATGCTGGAACGTCGCCGCTTCGGCATGCTCCTGCATCCGTGAGTCGAGCGTGGTGTAGATACGCAGTCCATCGGTGTAGATATTATAGTTCGTGCCATCTTTCTTGGTGTGTTTGTTACACCATCCGTAGAGCGGGTCGGTCTCCCATGCGATAGAGTCGTCCACAAACTTCTGATACTGCCATGACGCATATTTCGACTTATCCGGTTTGTTCGCCATCATGATGATGCGCAGGTGTTCCTTAAAATAAGGTGCGAATCCATCGTCGTGGCGTGCGATATTGAATTTAGAGGAGTCGAAATGCTTGCTCTTGGCCTCCGCCAGTTCCTCCTCAGTGATGTCACCCAGCTCATACATTTTGTCGAGCACCACGTTGCGCCGGCGTTCCATGCGCTCCGGATTCTTCTTCGGGTTGTAGTACGACGGGTTCTTACACATACCCACGAGTGTGGCAC
>FLNU01000529.1_pt1 | contig 67938 bp, 46 predicted proteins | sample 1140361 | NCBI WGS metagenome assembly FLNU01 (sample SAMEA3878206, study PRJEB12797) | bioreactor metagenome | biome: Moose rumen | place: Sweden | collected 2011-10 | reverse complement strand
CGAGAGTCAAGAGTCAAGAGTCGAGGGTCCCATTGCTTGTAGTTTTCACTTTTCAATTTTTAGAATTCCTGGCCCAGTACGAAGTGGAAGTGTCCGCCTCCGTTGGACTTGACGCCAAAGACCTTGTCGAAGCCGTATCCCCAGTCGATTCCCATCATACCTACCATTGGGAGGAAGATGCGTACGCCAAGACCTGCCGAGCGCTTAACATCGAATGGGTTGAATCGCTTGATGTCTGTCCATGCATTGCCTGCCTCAAGGAAGGTCAGGGCATAGATATTTGTGGAGCCTTGCAGCATGAGTGGGTAGCGCAACTCCATTCCCATGCGGGTGTAGGCATAGCCTTCGTGTCCCATCGGGGTGAAGCATCCGTTCTCGTAACCTCGCAGACCGATTGTCTCGGAATAGTAACTGCTGGAATAACCCGTCATGCCGTCACCACCGACATAGAAGGTCTCAAACGGAGATTTCTTGTTGCGGTTGTAGTGGCCCAGGAAACCCATGTCGAATCTGCCCATCAGTACAAAACATTTCTGGGCTCCAGTCAAAGGTGTATAGTATTTGGATGTAAATTTCCATTTGTGGTATTCTATCCAACGATAAATCTTTTGGTAGTTGCGCATGCGGTTGGCATCGCCCACACTGGTGTGGCTGCTCAGTTCCTTATAGTCCAGTCCGTCGAACAAGGAATAGGGCGGTGTGGCCGACACGGAGAATGCCAACTGTGAACCAGAACGTGGAAAGATAGGATTGTCAATGGATACACGCGACAATTGCAAGGTCAGGTTGATATTGTTGCAATTACCATCGGTAATGATGAAGTATTCCCAATCTTTCAAGGAATAGCGTGAGAATGAAAGGGTGGCAGACAGGCTGAAGCGATTGTCGGGCCAATTCAGACGCTTTCCCCATCCCAGCGACAATCCGTAAATCTGCATGTATTTGTCTGGGTCGTAATAGGAACTGTAGTTGTTGTAATAGGAATTGTTGTAATTGCCATATCCGTAGAGCATGGAGTAGGTACTGCTCATATACGCATTGTTGTAGAAACGGGAATTGATGTCTGTGTATCGTGAATAGTAGGCTGACACAGAGAAAGAATTGGGACGTTTCCCTCCAAACCAAGGATCAAAGAACGAGATGCTGTACGATTGATAATAACTACCGTTGGTCGAGCCACTCAGTTCAAACTGTTGACCATCGCCTTGGGGAAGAATCCCACGACGGTTACGGTTCTTGCCCAAAAGGTTACGCATGGAGAAGTTGGTAAATTTCAAGCCTGCGCGCAAAATCACACCTGTATATCCCCAACCCAAGGAAAGTTCCACCTGGTCGCTGGCCTTGGGCGTCAAGCCGAGATTGATGTCTACGGTTCCGTTTTCATAGTCAGGAACAGGTTTGATGTCCATGGCTTCTGGGTCGAAATGTCCCATTTGCTGGATTTCCTGTGCAGACATTTTCAGGGCATCCATAGAGAACAAGTCGCCTGGTTTCAGTTTTAACTCGCGTCGAACGACTTCTTCATAAACCCTTGTGTTACCGAAGATTTTAATTTGGCTGATGGTGGCTTGCACACCTTCCCGAATGCGGATTTCCAAATCAATCGAGTCGCCATCCACGTCCACATCGACAGGGTCTACCCTGTTGAAGACGTATCCATTGTTGAAATAGTAATTAGCAACGGCATCATCGTCCTTCAACAACCGATTCTTAATATGTGTCTGGTTGTAGACATCACCGCGCTTCATGTCGAGCACTCGGTTCAAGGCATCAGTGTCATAGATGGTGTTACCTACCCAACTGATATTGCGTACGTAGTAACGTTGGCCTTCTTCAATGTCCAGATAGACGTCCACAAGATTCTCTCCTACATCGACAATGCTGTCTGCCACAATATGGGCGTCGCGGTATCCAAGTTCGTTGTATTTTTCAATGACGCGTTCCTTGTCATCGGCAAATTTCTCGGCGATAAACTTTTGGGACTTGAACAGGCTCTTAAAACCTTTCTCGTTTGTTTTCTTGAGCAAGCCGCCTGAGAAGAAATTTCCATGAAACTTCTTCGTCTTGATATGGTCGTTACCACTAATGTGGATGGTACGCACCTTCACCTTTTCGTTTTTGTTGATGTTCACATCGACGATAACTTGATTGCTCTTGTTAATATCGTCGTGTTGTATGATTTCTGTCTCAGAGTTCTTGAAGCCTTTGCCGTCATAATACTTCTTGATAATCAATTTCGCGCGGTCTACCATGTTGGGCGTAATCTGGTTGCCTTGTACAATGCCGATTTTCTGCTCCAAGTCCTTAACCTCACTCTTTTTCACGCCATTGATGTTAACCTTTGACACACGAGGCCGCATCGCCAGTTTGACTTTCAGGTAAACACTGTCGTTCTGAATCTTATCGGCACTGATGCTTACACTTGAAAACAGGCCATGTTTCCAGTAACGCTTTACGGCATTGGTGATTTCATCGCCAGGAATGCTGACTATGTCACCGACGGAAAGGCCCGAGATGCTTGACAGCACATAGTCTTCGTACCCTTCAATCCCTTCAATGGCGATGCCACCGATAGGCAAGGTCTTGGCTTGTCCATAAACCACAGTTGGGCCATCCTGAGTGGTCTGTGAACTTGCCGCCGCAAAGGTCAGCAAGGACAAAAACAATGCAAATGCTAACTTCTGTATTGTCATTTTACGAATTTCAAGTTTACTGTTCACGTTCCACTTGTTCACTGGTCTTACCAAATCGACGCTGACGGTGTTGATAGTCATAAATCGCCTTGCACAAATCATCTTCATGGAAATCGGGCCAGAGAGTGGGGGTAAAATAGAATTCCGAATAGGCGCATTGCCACAGCAAAAAATTGCTAAGCCGCTGTTCGCCACCGGTACGGATTAAAAGTTCCGGGTCGGGCATAAAGGCCGTGGCAAGATGTTCGGCTAAAACGTTCTCGTTGATGTCGTCAACCTTGAGGATGCCGTCTTTCACTTTCTCTGCGATACTCCTTGTCATCTCTGTCAGTTCCCATTTCGAGGAATAACTGAGGGCAACGACAAGACAAGTTCCTTTGTTGTCCTTCGTCCTATTCTCTATCCTTGCACACCCGTCCTGCACCTCTTGAGGCAAACGTGCCGTGTCACCCACGACCTTAAGCCTGGCATCATACTTCATAAAGAGTTCGTCATCTTCCATATTTGTCAACAGCAATGACATCAAAGCCGCAATCTCTGCTGCCGGCCTGTTCCAGTTCTCCGTGGAGAAAGTATAGAGGGTGAGATAGTCCATTTTCAACTTTACAGCCGTTTCCATGATTTCCCGTACACGTTTGACACCTTCCTGGTGACCGATGGCTCGTTCTTCGCCACGAGCCTTGGCCCATCGACCATTTCCATCCATAATAATTGCTATATGGCGGGGAATCTGGTTGTTGTCTATCTCATCTATATACATACACTCTTTATTCTTAATAGTAAAACTGCTATAAAGCAACCTTATTCATTGTTACACTTTCTGTATTTGGGACACAAATCGTATGAAAGAAAAATCATGGTCATACAATAAGAGTCTTTATTTTTCAAAAATCCGCTCTTTATCTGGTAAGGGTCTTCAATACGGTCCAGTTTGTCACTTAGCGTAAATCTCATGGACCAGTCAACACCAACATTCCACCGTTCTTTCAATTTATATTTCACACCAACACCCAAGGGTATGTTCATGGTGGCCGTTCCTCCACAGATTGTTGCACCAAGTCCCAACTGAATGTAGGGAGCCAAACGCTTGGAACCCTTGTACCCACTTCCTATGCCATAACCCCAAAACGACAATTCGTATTGGCATCCCACGTCTACAAGAGATTCGTCAAATTTCCAGGCCTGTTCGGAGATTTCAGGAAACCTGCCAGGCTTTTCCAAAGCATCGCCTGCGATGGTTCCATAGCCAATGTTCATCTTCAACGACATCCGTGGGTTCAGGTTGTATCTTCCCATAAAGGCACCAGCCAATTTCGAGTTTTTGTATAGACCGTGATAGTTGGCATCCCCCAAATAAAAGTCCAGACCTGCCATACCACCAAGTTCAATGGCATACTCCAACTCTTGGGCCTGTAACTCCGTGGAACAGAGGCATAGGCAAAGAATCGTAAGTTTGAGGTTCCAACTTTTCATCGTCCAATTTTTAATCTCACACAGATTTCAGGGATTTTCATTTTTCACTCCCTTCCCACAAGCGCCCGTCATCACTTAACAGCCACAACCTTCCGTTGCAGTCAACAGCCGACACGTCGGTATAGTTTGCCGTGGACAGTTCGTCCGGCCAGGCTATTCGGGAGGATATTTGATGCCAAGAGATACCGTTGTCATCCGAACAGTAGAAGTTGCTGAATTCCATCAGCCCCGTAAGTTCGTTCTTTTGTCCGCCAAATGCTATTAACGAATCGCCCCATCTCACTACGGCCAAACCTTGCAGGGATGGGAGAGGAAAAGCCTTATCGTCAATGTAAGACCAAGGTTGGTCGGCAGCCCCCAAGGCAGAAACCTTGTACCAAACAGCAGACTGACCTGAATCCCTCAGTCCCACCATCACAACGTGTTGCAGTGCTGTATTCGTGCGGGTTGCATACGACATGCAGTAAATGGGCAGAACGGGCAGCAAATCACCGTCTACGACTCCTTCCTCCCTCCATGTTACAAAGTCTTCGGTCGAAACGAGACCATCGCTTTCTGTCCATCCATAGACACGGTAGACATCTGTGGCCAACAACCTGTTCAACCTTCGTTGAGAAACGATTTCCCAGTCAATACCATTGAGAGAGCGACAAATGAAACCATTTTGGTCGAGTCCAACCAGAACGTCCTTCCAAGGCATCACGGAAAGGCTCTGCAGTCCGTCTCCGTTTGTTCCGACTGCTACAGGAGAAGTAAAAGAAATATCCTTCACTCCAACACTACCCATTGTCACACAGGTCGTGCCATCCTTCTCGCCCAATATGCATAATTTGTTTTCACCCATCCGGACCATCCGTTTCTTCTGCCAGGCAGCCATTTCGTCCATCCGTGTGGACAAGGTCCAGTAGAGAGAGTCTTGCACAGACGAAGCCAAATTGATTTTGGCTGAATAGGTTTTAGAGGCAGTACCGTCCAGACTGGTCACCATGAAATCCACAGGATTAGTAAAATCTATGGAATCCTTTCCATTGGACAGTGCCAAGTAGGATTCACCTCCCTGAGTCCGATAGTAAAGAGTACCCGAATAGGAGACGGTGGGCACGATACGGCTCACGTCCAACCACTCTGGCAGAGAGTCGACGGTCTCGATTGTACCAGCCAACTGGTCAATACGGAAAAACACGTCACTTCCCGACAACGTGCGGGTGTAACTGGTTTTCTCTCCGTCTTCATCAGTCGACCAGACTGTGGTCTTGACATCAGCAATCTTAAAAGAGGAAATATAACATTCTGGCGACGTTACCGCTTCTTCGTCCTTTATGCATGAAACAATGGATAGAACGGTTGCCAACAGAGCCAGATTCAAGTATGTGATGTGTCCTTTCATGTTCAATCTATCCCAGATAGGGGTATAAGACGTGCAAAGTTACAAACTTTTTCCACATCTTGAAATCATACGACTTAGTTTTAAGTTTTTTTAGGCCTCTTTTCAGCAAGTTTTAAGGATTTACAACAATTTGTCAGACGGTACGGTGGAAATAACTGTTTTTCATGGTTTGTGAATAAAGGTTTGCAGTTGATGCCCCCCATAGCCTTCATTGTCTACAAGAGCAGCGTGATGGAGCATGGGTGCTGCAATTCCCGTTGCCTTGTTTCCTTGCAGTAGTTCGGTCAGGGTTTGTGGGCTGGTCTCGACGAAGGCTTCATCCCACCATCCTTCGTCTATGAAACTTTGCAGTGTTGCTCTTCCTCCTTCCACCAGCAGGGTCTGTACGCCTTCTGCGTAGAGTTTTTCTACCAGCATTGCCAGGTTGGGATAATGGCTGGTGGATAGCACAATTATTCTGGGGTCGTCTTTCCCTCCCCGGTTGGCCCAATGGCGCACGTTGAGGGTGGGGTGGTCGACTTCCATGGTGCGTCGACCTACCAAGATGGTTTGATGCGCTGCCCTGCGTTTGTGGCCCAATGTTTGAGTCAACGGGTTAGATATGTGGAGAGGTGTGTCGGCGGTTTGTCCGTCATAACCGATATATCCGTCAGCGGTCTGTGCCCATTTAAGTGTAATAAAGGGCCGCTGCTGTTGATGGAAAGTCATAAAGGCCTTGTTCAGTTGCCTGCATTCTTTCTCCAGCATACCTACGGTCACGTCTATGCCTGCCTTCTTCAGCATTTCTATCCCTTTGCCTTGCACCTTGGCAAAGGGGTCGATGCAGCCTACTACGCATCGTTTTATGCCTTTTTTAATCAGCAGTTGTGCGCAGGGCGGAGTTTTTCCGTAATGGGCACAGGGTTCGAGGCTGACGTAGATGGTGGCTTCGTTCAACAACGGCTCATCCTGGGGCCTGACGGAGGCAAAGGCGTTGACCTCTGCATGGGGGCCTCCATAGCAGCGATGCCATCCTTCACCTATGATGCGGTGGTGGGCTACAATAACGGCTCCCACCATCGGGTTGGGCATTGCATCGGGAAAGCCGTTTTTGGCCAACTGTATGCAACGTCGCATGTAGAGGATGTCATCGTTTGCAGTAATTTGACACATTGAGAAAATGAGAAAATGAGAATAAAGAAGTTAGAGGTTAGAGGATTTTTTCACTTTTCACTTTTCCCTCCCCCTGTTTGGAGTTCCCTGTTCGTCCAGGTCTTCAACGACCGTTGTCGGTAGGTCTTCGGTGGTGGTTCTCAATTCGTAGGAGGCCTTCTCGGAATCTGCTTTGGCCGATTTTCCGAAGTCCACTCCGTAAACTTCCCACGGGTTGGCTGTGTTCTCGTCGACGGTTTCCTTCTTTTTTTTGTGATACCTCAATTCCATTTTATTTCACTTCCCATATATCATTGGTTTCAAGCAACTCGGCAAAGTTGTGGTAATGCTTCTTGACACTCACTTCTTCTATCTGGGCTTCAACGGCTTGGTCGTAGGTAGGGGCCGGTACGTCGCGGATGACTCCCAGCGCAATAGGAAAGTCTGGACCTTCCATCATGGCCAGTTTCAGTTGCAATGTGTTGTCTTCGCAGTGTGCGTCATGTACCAGTAGGTCGTCGGTCGTCACTCCGTTTTCGCCTATCTTCACGACCTTGATGCCAAAACCTTCTTGTATCAGGCCATATTCGTTATTTTCTCCAAATATCATGGGCTGGCCATGCCGCAGATAGATGGCGTTCTTGGCTCTTCCTTCCTTGGAATAGACGCTTTCGTGTGTGCCATCGTTGAAGATGACGCAGTTCTGCAGGATTTCGCACACTGACGCACCTGTGTGTTCGTAGGCTGCCTTCAGTATGTCAATCGTGCCTGCGGCATCGGTCGCAACGGCTCGGGCAAAGAAGTGGCCGCGTGCGCCGAAACAGAGTTCTGCGGGGCGGAATGGGTCTTCGACTGTTCCGTAGGGACTTGATTTTGAAACAAATCCGCGTGGACTGGTGGGGCTGTACTGTCCTTTCGTCAATCCATAGATGCGATTGTTCAGCAGAATCATGTTGAGATTCACGTTGCGGCGGTTGGCATGGATGAAATGGTTACCGCCAATGGCCAGTCCGTCGCCGTCACCGCTCACTTGCCAAACTGTCAGCCGTGGATTGGCCACCTTGACTCCGGTAGCAATGGCGGCGGCACGTCCGTGGATGGTGTTCATGCCATAGGTGGCCATGTAGTGGGGCAGTCGGCTGCTGCATCCGATGCCGCTGATGACAGCATTGTCTTGGGGTGGTACGCCTATTTCGGCCAGGGCCTTATGCAATGAAGCCAAAAAGAAGTGGTCTCCACATCCGGGACACCACCGTGGTTGCCCTTTCTTATAGTCTTGTGCTGTATAGTTCATATTTCTTATGTTCGTTAACGAGTTCATTGCTTTTTGTTTAGCATTCCTTCAAACGCTTCCACAAGTTTCTCAACTTCAAAGGGCTGGCCTTTTACCTCGTTGTATTGGGCGGGTACAAAGCCATCGACTTTCATGCGTAGCCAGGCAGCGAGTTGTCCCATGTTTTGTTCGGCCACCACGACTTTCGGGTATTTCTTCAGCACCTCGGACGTGTTTTTGGGCAGTGGGTTGATATATTTGAAATGTGCCAAGGCCACTTTCTTTCCCTGTTCACGCAGTTCGTCCATGGCAGCGTGCAGGTGGCCGAACGTGCCGCCAAAGCCTACGATGAGCAGGTCGGCATCGTCCTTGTCGCCCAGAACCTCTAGGTCGGGCACAGGGATGCGGTCCACTTTCTGCTGGCGCAGTTGTGTCATCAGATGGTGGTTTTCGGGGTCGGTCGAGATGGCTCCTGTCTTCGAGTCCTTTTCCAGTCCGCCCAGGATGTGTTCAAATCCTTCGCGTCCTGGCACGGCCCAGTAGCGGACGCCTTTTTCGTTGCGTTGGTAGGGAGTCCACTGACCGCGCAGTTCCTCGGGCACGTAGGGTGGCTTGATGTCCGGATAGTCGTCCAGGTTGGGCAGGCGTAGGGCACCCGAGCCGTTGGCTACGAAGGCGTCGGTCAGCAACACGACGGGTGTCATGTGTTCCAGTGCCATCTTCGCAGCCATGTAGGCAGCGTCGAAACAGTCTGTAGGGCTGGTGGCAGCCATGACGGGCATGGGAGACTCGCCGTTGCGACCGAACAGCACTTGCAGCAGGTCGGTCTGTTCCGACTTCGTGGGCAGTCCGGTGGCGGGCCCGCCTCGCTGGACATCCAGCACCACCAAGGGCAGTTCCATGATGACGGCCAGGTTCATGGCTTCACTCTTCAGACAGATGCCTGGTCCTGAAGTGGATGTTACGGCCAATGCCCCTGCAAACGAGGCCCCGACGGCACTGGCGCAGCCTGATATTTCGTCCTCGCACTGCACGGTTTTCACTCCCAGCGACTTGTGCTTCGACAGTTCGTGCAGCACGTCTGTGGCCGGTGTGATGGGGTAACTGCCCAGGTAGAGTTGCAGTCCGGCCTTCTCGGCTGCGGCAATGAAACCGTAGGCCGTGGCCTTGTTGCCGGTGATGTCCATGTAGCGTCCTGGCACCTTGTGCTTGGTTTCGATGCGGTAGACATTGGCCACGCTCGAGTGTGTGTTGTGGCCATAGTCGTAGCCTGCCTGAATTACCTTGATGTTGGCTTCGGCCACAGCGGGTTTCTTGCCAAACTTCTCGCGCAGGAAGTTGAAGGCCACGTTCAGGTCGCGGTCGAACAGCCAGCACACGAGTCCCAGCGCAAACATGTTACGGCACTTCATCACCGACTTGGGGTCCATGCCACTGTCGGCCAGGCAGTCCTTCACCATCTGCGTGATGGGGCAGGCAATCACACGGTCGGGGTCGATGCCCATCTCGCCCAGGTAGTCCTGGCTCAGGAAGGCAGCCTTTTTCAGGTCGGCAGGGCCGAACGAGTCGGTGTCAATGATGATGGCTGCGCCAGGCTTGGCGTAGCGGTACTGTGTCTTCAGGGCAGCGGCGTTCATGGCTACCAGCACGTCACATTTGTCGCCTGGTGTAAACACCTGTCCGGCACCGATGTGCACCTGGAAGCCGCTCACTCCCGTCAGCGAACCTTGCGGAGCGCGAATGTCGGCGGGGTAGTCGGGAAAAGTGCTGATACTGTTGCCCACGGTGGCACTTACTGTCGAGAAGATGTTTCCAGCCAACTGCATGCCGTCACCGGAGTCTCCCGAGAATCGGACGACTACGTCATTCAATTCCTTGATTTCCAATATTTCAGTCATTTTTTTTTACGTATAGCACAAGAGTGTAGGTTTCTCTATTAACGAAGTTAGGTGTAAGTCGTGGTTTTTACTTACCACAGATCGCCCCATCCGTCAATGCCTCCGCGACGTTTGGCATCGGGGTCTCCATTGCCGCCAGTGTCGTCTTCGCCACCACTGATAGGATTATTGCCATCATTGGTATTGCCGTTAATCGACGGCTCCATCAGGTTGGCTTTCAAAGCCAGGCGGGTGCTTCGCACTGCGGGGCTCAAATATATCTTTTTCATATTGTCAGTTCTCTATGATTGTTTGTTGTCTATAGTTTCTATAGTTTCTATAAAAACGGTCATTTTACAGCGACTTTCTTGCCGCCCACGAGGTAGATGCCGGCTGGCAGTCCTTCGGTGGCATCAAGACGCAGCACACCGCTCTTCACTTTCACGCCGCTCACGCTGTAGACGTCTACGCGGTCGTTCAGCACGACCTCCAGACCTTCTACGAGGGTGGCTTCCTCCGGCACTTCCTCGTCGTTGAAGGTCATGCCCAGTTCCTTCACGCCCTGCGTCTGGCTGTTGTCGGTGATGGTGAAGTAGCCGCGCCATCCCTTCATGTTCGTTACGGCCGTACCCGTGTAGGTGGTGTGGCGGAACTTGTCGTCCTGGATATAGTAAACATCATTGGGCAAAGCCATCTTTACATAGGTACCGATGAACTGTGCTGACACGTTCCCATCGGTCGATTCGACCGTAGTCGTGGGGTGGAAGTCGTATGCGCCATAACTGGTTTCCGTCTTCGTGATGCCAGTCTTTGTTTCGCTCATCTGGATAATGACGGGTATACCTACCCAGATTCCGTCGGTCACTTCCGTGAAGTTCAGGGTGATGCTGTTGTCTGTATGGGTCACGCTGCCCAGTTTCATCACCTTCTGGATGCCCATGTCGCTCCATTCACCGGCACCGATGTTGAACGGGGCGCAGAATGTGAGCCACTTGCCGGCAGGCAGGCTGCGTTGCAAGGTCACATTGTAGTTGCCGCTTTGTTGCTCGTAACTTTCTTGCGTGTCGGCCAGCGTAATGCTTGGCATGTCTTCGACGGTGATGTCATATTTGAAGATAATGGTTTTCGTTTCCGTTCCGTCGTTGTATAGCAAGGCGTTGGCCACCTCGTATTCATTGCCGGCAGTCAGTGTGTTGGCTTTTTGATAGATAACCCATGAATTTCCAATCCAGTCGAGGGCAATGGCAATTTCTCCATCGGTGGCACTCACGAATCCTTCGTCGTCGAACCAGTGTCCGTTGTCGTTGTAGTTCACACCCTGTGTTTGGTCGACAGTTTCGTTTGTGTAGTCGGCAGGATAGAGCATCACTTCGTCGGTGTCCAGTGTGTGATTGGCCACGCCGATGCTGTTGTTGTTGGCCGAGTGGGTTGCAGTAAGTTTGGTGCGCAATTGGTCCAAGGTCAGGCCGAAACTGGTGAAGTCGGCATCGGTAACAGGAATGCGCAGCGACTCTGTCTCGCGACTCTGCACATAGATGGTCTTCGTGTATGCTATGACTGTAGGACCGACCTCCGCAGCAGGATAGATGAGGTTGACCTTGAGGATGACTGCGTCGTTGGTCTCCGAACCGTTCTTCACGAAGGCATAGGTGGCGGTATAGGTTGCAGGGTCGGTCGTGTTCTGTCCAACCATTCCACCTACATAATAGATTTCTGTTTCAGCCGTGAAGTCTACCTTCACACAGAAACGGGCGTCATCGCCCCAACTTTGCCAGTCGCCGTCGGCATTGCGCCAGCCGTTGGTCGACCCTGTTTTATAACTGTCGTCAAGGCTGCCGTCGCTTTGCACGGCGTAGATGGTTACGTCGTTCAGCGAACTAACGCTCAATGTGCTGAGGATGGCGTCTACGTCCACATCGGACGTCAGTTCTTCGTAAGAACTGCCCAAAGAGGAAGTAAGGTTAATCACAACATCGCTGCCCACTTGTGTGAGGTTGTTCAAAGTGATTTCCGCAGCCGGTTTTTCCACGAACGTTACGTTGATGTTGTAGGTGTAGGTCTTTTCACCGCTGACCAGTGCCCACTTTGTCGTATAGGTTGTACCTACAACGTCGGCTCCGTCCATGTTGCAGATGGTGTAAGTACCGTTTGGTATAGCCTGGAAGAACTTCACGTTAATCTTTGAATTGCCATCAGGAGCCCAAACCTCTGCAGCACCTTCAGCATTGAACCAGCCGTCGAAGCTAGCATAGTCGCTGATGAACTGGCCGTCGGGGTTGACAATGCGCAGCATGTCGGTCGTCACTTCGCTCACGCCGAGGTATGTCTTGGCGGCAGTGAAGTCTACAGTGGCTGCGGTCACTGTATATCCCTGTCCGGGATAGCGCTCCACGTTGAGGGTTTCTTCTGTGGCTATATATGAAATCGTGATGGTCGTCCCCTCAACGGCAATGCTTGTCTCATAGCCTGTCACAGCAGTTGCAGATACATAGTCGGCTACATTTTCTGCTGTTATTTGTGTGTCTGTAATGCTATAGGTGTTTCCACTTCCGGTCAGTCCGTTCTGCGTGGTGAAGCCGGCTCCTGCTGGTGCCCCTGCTGCCATGTTGATGGTGTAGGTATTGGTTTCTGGCTCCGTCACTGTGATATCAAAAGTGACGTAGGCTGCATAATATTTGCTGTTTGTATATCTTATGACGCCCAATCTGACGTCCGAATAAGTTCCGGCAGGACAATCCTCGTCTACCATAATCACATATTTCGCATTCGCCACGTCGTATCCGATTCTGAAGTGGGCTCCCCAAGCATTCGATGTCGCAACAACAGCATACTCGTTTTCACCCGTTACGTAGTAGTAATGGGTATAGACATTACTTCCCATATCACTGTCGTTCTTGTTTGCGGTGGTGGGATAATAGGATATGGACGTAGCACTTGTTATCGGTGCATTATTGAAAGCAAAGTAATAATACCGACTTGTGTTCATACTACTACTTGGGGTAGTATAATCATAAAAATAAGAGGTATCCTTGAATCTCGTGTCAAAGGATGTAGGATTTTGGAGTGTGGTCTTTATGGTTGAGAGATCCGAAGAAGTCAGGGTATACGTATAAGAATTGCCTTGCTTAATACTAACAGCAAAGTCTGCATTATTCGTACCAGTTGGGACCTTCGCTCCCGTTGTCACCTTGGTATTTTTTGAAGTGGAGTTGACGGTCGTTGGTGCCGGCTTCGTATAGTCGATTGCACTGAGGTAGGCGATGGCAGCAGCACCCGTCTTGAAGGTGATGTTGAAGACGATGGTGGCACGGGCGGTGTTCCCGTTGGCATCCTTGTAGACAAGAGCATCGCGTATGGTACGGGTAGTGCCAGCACTGTTGGCACCAGGGTACTGACCGATGACAACGCTCTTGCTGCTCTTCGTAAATTCAATATATACAACGGAATTGTTGCCCCAATTCGTCACATCGCCACTGGCATTGAACCAATATCCGAAATCGCCACCGGCAGTCGACTCATTAGACTGCAGGTTGTCCGAAGCATTAACGGCATAGTTCATGATGGTGCCGTTGCTTTGGCTGGAATTGTATGCAACGGCATTGTTAAAGATGTTGTCCCCTTCCATCTGGAAAGCCGTGGCCAGGGCGTTCAGGGCACCATCCTTGACGGTGAGGGTGGTACCGGTATATTCGCTGGCATCGGGGGGCAACGTCACGTTGTAGGTCAGCGTGACGTCGGCAATGCTGCGCCCGTCAATCTGCTTGGTAAATTCAGGTTCGTTGGGAATATCTTCTGTGTAAACCACAGTTTGACTCTTGGTCTTCAGGTCGGTGCCTGTGAGGGTGAAGTTGTAGGGCCACTGGTCGTCGTTCGAGATGTCTTCGTCCCACGGGTGCTTGACGTAGGTGGTGAGGGCAGGGGCCACAACGAGGAAGATGCGGCTGGTGTTGGCCGGAACGGTGGTCGAGATGTTCTCGGTCGTTTCTGCCGTACCTGTGCAGTGCACCGTGTTGTCGTTCACATATTCGCGGGTGCCGTCGGTCTTGAGGAAGACATAGCCCACGCGGAAACCGCGGTACGAGGCTGTGCCGGCACTGTTGTAGTTCTTCACGCCTGTGCTGATGCTGGCATTGGCCACACCGTCGTTGTAGGTGGCGGGGTCTTTGGCATTGAGGGCACAACCATGCTGAAGTGCCTTGAACGCCGTGGTGATGGTGGTGCCCGACGATGGCACGTCGAGTTCAATCACGTTGAAGCCGGTCGACTGCGGTGCACTGTGGTAGGCCACCTGATATTGCTTCTCGCCCAGTTGGGCACAGCGGTAGTCGAAGTTGCCCACGTAGTCGTCGCGATAGGAGGCTGCCTCTGTGAAGTCGAAGGTGGCGCAATGCAGGGCATAGTCGAAATAGCGCTCGTAGAACTCTGCTGCCGTCAGCCCTTTCAGGGCGATGTATGCCTGGCAGAAGTCGGTGGCGTTGCCGGCCGACTGTCCCGTCATCGGCTGTTTCCATATCTGCGATACAATCGTTTTGTCATTATAGTAGTCGCTCAGGTAGTAGTGGAACCAGTAGGACTGGTAGCGCATCCATTCGTGGGAGAAGGCATAGTTGGCACAGTTGCCGAAAAGGGGATAACTCTGACTGAACATTTCTGCCGGATAGGCTTGGTTGGCCTGCCACTGAGCGGTCTGTTCCCAGATGGCCTGTCCATTACCACAAGCAAGGTGGAAGCCGGTGTTGATGGATGCGGAAGAGGTGTGGCTGTAGTTGGCTGCCGCAGCATAGGCCATATAGTGGAAGGAGTGTCCCACCTCGTGGGCGAGCGAGTGGCCGGCGGGCTTCACGGTGGCAGGATTGAGCCACAGGGCACTGCATTCGAAGTCGTAGCCTCCGCCGTAGCAGGTCCACGTGTCGGTGTAGTTCATCAAGATGATAATCTTGTACTTGTCGACCATATTGCTGCACGAGAAGCCCAGTGTCGTGACATTCAGCGCATAGCAGGTCTCGGCCACTTCCAATACTGCGTCGGGGTCGAAGGTCATGTCTGTTCCGTTCAGTGCAGGAGCATTGGTCGGGTCGTTGCCGAAATCGGTCTGCCAGAAAAGGATGCAGTTGGTTGATTCCCTGCTGTGGCTTTTCTTCCATTCACCTACGCCCGTCTCGGTGTAGGTCTCTGTAGAGGAGTCGTAAGTCCAAGAGTCAGGCTTGTACATGGTCTTTTCAGCCTGTACTCCCATTGCACTTGTCAGTGCAAGAAGTAAAAAGAGTATATTTCTTTTCATTGTTTTATATTTTTATTATAGTCTGTCCAAACTGCAAAATTACAACATTTCGGACACAATGGAAACAAATGAAGGGAAAAAATGCCCCCGTCTGGAAATAGCGTGCCACAGCCGGTGTCTTTCCTCCCAATGAACATACGCGGTCGGGACGCCCCGTCTCTACGAGCAGATGGGTGTAAGAAGCAGGCAACGCGGTTTCATTTCCCTTATTTTCTAACCTTTAACCTCTAACCTCTAAACTGTAAACTTCACGCATCTTAACCGAAAAGTATAAATCAAACGTATGATTTATATAAATCTAACGTATGATTTATACAAATCAAAGCCATGATTTATATAAATCATATATTTGATTTATACTTTCCTCTGCACACAAAAAAAGTTTCCACTGCACACGCCCGAAATTTGCTGTGTACAGTGGAAAGGTTTCGATGCACCGCCGACGCCGTGACGTAGCGAGGGGTGCGACGGGAAATGTCTGTGGAGGGGTTACTGGCTTACGATGAGGAACTTGGCGGCGACTCCCTTCTTGCCGTCGCTGTTGGCTGCCAGCACGTAGTAGATGCCGGAGGCGGGACGGCGTCCGTTGGACAGCCGACCGTTCCAGGTGTAGGAACCGCCCACGCTGGTGCCCTCGTTGACGAGCCGTCCGGCTGCGTTGACAATCTTCACGTTGGTGTCGTACATGAGACCGGTGACGGTGATGTTGCCCGCGTAGTCGGGACGCACGGGGTTGGGATAGACGTGTACGAGGTCCTTGTCGAAGTCGTCGGCCGGGTCGGTGGCACTGCCCATGTAGGAGACGAGTCCGCCGTCGGTGGCGATGAACACCTCGCCGGTGGCGCCGTTGATGGCGATGTCGTAGATTTCGTCGTTGGGAAGGGGCGAGTTGGTGGTGGTGAAGTGTGCCAGCGTCTCAAGTCCGTCGGCACTGACGAGGTAGACGCCCGAGCCGGTGGTGCCAATCCACTTGCGGTTGCCGCCATCGATGGTGATGCAACTCACGGGCACTTCGCTCAGCAGGTAGTCGGCCAGGTTGCTGCCGTCGTTGCGCGGCACCTTGATTTGGGTGAGGCGCAGGTCGGAGTCGAAGACGGTGGTGGGGTCGTAGATGGCAAAAAGTCCGCGGTCGTAGCCCAGCCAGATGGTCCCGTCGAGGTCTTCGGTCATGCAGTTGCAGAGGTTCGACACGTATTCGGTGCCGTCCTGGTTCTGGAACGTGGTGAGGAAACGGGTGCGGTCGTCGGCGTGGTTGTCGAGCGTGCCGCCCGTGTCGAGCACGAAGATGCCGGAACGGAAATTCTCCACGCTGCGGCGGCTGTTGACCCAGACCCATCCGCGGCTGTCGAACCGGATGTGGTCGAACGTGGGCAGTCCGGCCAGGGCGGGCGTGTAGTAGTGGGTCCAACTGCCGTCTGCCCGCAGCACGCGCAGGACGGTGTCGACCTGGTTGTTGCACATCCACAGGTTGTGGTCGTCGTCGTAGGCCAGTCCCGTCACGCGCACGTAGTACTCAGGACGGGACACACCCGGGTCGATGGTCTGGAGCGGAGAGTTGTCGAAGGAGTAATGGCGCACGAACTGGCGGTCGCGAAACTCGTAGAGGCCCGAACTGGCTGCCGAGGCAAAGTGGTGGGAGGGGTCGAGCGGATCCTGCACGATGTCGGTCACCACCTGGTAGTTGCGTGCCTCGACCTCGGCAATGGGGCCCTCCTCGTCGAAAGCCGACCATGTGCCCTGCTCATACTGCATGATGGTGCCGGCACGGGCCGGCTCGCCCGAATAGATGAAGGCACCGGCGGTCATCAGCAGCCGCTCGTCGGGGGCCATCTTCAACTGGTAGGAAAAGTTGCGTCGCGGACTGTTGGGAATGACGGACGAGACGGTCACGCCCAGCGTGGCACCGCCGGCAGTGTCGAGTTTCATGCCCTGCAAACCCTGGTCGCCACAGGCTGCCCAATAGGTGCCGCCCGCGTAGGCCATGTGAGCCACCCCGTCGGCCTCGGCCACAGACGTAGCCGAGTCGTCCGGACCGGCGAGATACAGCCTGTCGGCCAGGACGAACAACTGGCCGTTGGCCTCGAAGACACGATTGATTTTGACGCCACGGACGATGACTTGCATGTAGAAACGGTCCTTGTTGGTGATGCGGAAGAAATTATAGGTGGTCGTGACGTAGATGTTGCCCTCGTGAACCAGAATTTTCTGCAGGGCCATGTCGCGCAACTGAGTCCAGGAAAGCGGGTCGAGCAGGTTGTCGTCCAGTTGCCCGCGATAGATGCCCGCCGGCGTGACGGCATAGATGGCACCCTCGGACAGGGCCATGGAGTTGACACCCTGGGAAAAACTGTAGAAATCGTTGAAACTGCGATGGATGATGTCGACGCAGACAATGCCCGAGCCAGTGGAGATGTAGAGCACACCGCCCTCCAGCAAGGCGTCGTTGATGGTCTTGTCGGCCATGATTTTCATCTTCAGGTCGGGCATGTTGTACACATCGCCATTGGCGTCGAGCAGGTCGATGTTGCCGTTGGTGTAGAGCACCACCAGTTCGTCGGTCTTCGTACAAGGCAGGATGGTGTAGATGCCCGTGTCACTCATCACACCGGCCTTGTCAAACGTCTCGACACTCGTGTCCTCGGGGTCGTAACTGAAGAGTCCGCCGTAGGCCTGAACGTACACGCGCTGGTGAATCGTGGCGACGCGCTGCGCACCATAGTAGGAGGCATACACACGCCAGTCGCCCTCGGCTGCCTGCAAAGTCAGCAGGGAAAGGCAGGAGAGGAGGGTGAAAAGTGAGAAGTGAAAAGTGAAAAATGAAGAATGAGAAGTGAAAAGAGAAAAATGACAAACCCGTTTCATCGTTATTTCCGTCAAGATAAATAAAAGAATACTACGGAAATAACGATGAAACGGGGTGCTTTATTGCTTGGACAGCACCTGTTCGTGCATGAAAGCCGCAAACTTGGCCACGGCCTGTCCGCGATGGCTGATGGCATTCTTCTGCTCGGCAGACATCTCGGCAAACGTCTTGTCATAGCCGTCGGGCACGAAGAGGGGGTCGTAGCCGAAACCTCCCTCGCCACGACGCTCGGCGATAATCCTGCCGTCCACACGTCCGTCGAAATAGTGCACGGCATTGTCGGTCACAAAGGCAATGACGGTGCAGAAGTCGGCCCGACGGTTCTCGTTGCCCTCAAGTGCGTGCAGCAGTTTCTCCATGTTGGCTTCGGAGTCGTGACCGTCGGCATTGGCATAGCGAGCAGAACACACACCCGGCGCACCGCCCAGGGCTTCGCACTCGAGGCCGCTGTCGTCGGCAAAGCAGTCGAAACCATAGAAGTCCTTCACGAACTGCGCTTTCTGCAAGGCATTCTCGCGGAACGTGTTGCCCGTCTCCGGAATCTCGACACGGCACCCGATGTCTTCCAGGCTGCGCACCTCGAACTGCTCGCCCAGAATGTTGCGCACCTCCTTCAGTTTGTGCTGGTTGTTAGTGGCAAAGACCAATGTGCGTTTCTTACTCTGTGTCGTCATCTTAATGGCGTCGAAACCTTCACCGTACACGCCGCGCACATTGGCCATGGACACAAAGCAATAGGGGTCGATGGACTTGATGAGACGGAAAATGTCGATGCTCTCGCGTTTGCGGACGATGCACACCAGGACTTCACGCTCGGTCTTGGTGTACCACCCCGTGCCGTCGAGCACGGTCACGCCGTGTCCCGTCTTGTTGATGGCATCGGCAATCTTCGAGTAGTTGCGCGAGAAAATCATGAACTGCACCGACTGTCGCTGGCGATTCATCACGTAGTCGAGCGTGACGGCAGAGATAATGAGCGTGACAAAGCCGAACACCACGCGTTGCCAGTCGTAAAACACAAAGTAGCAAGACGAAATGATGATGATGTCGCAAATCATGATGACGTTGCCCAGGCTCAAGTTCCGGTATTTGTTGACGATGGCGGCAATAATGTCCGTTCCGCCCGTCGACCCGTTGCTCAGGAAACATATGGCAAGTCCTGTTCCCTCAAGGCAGGCACCAATGACGCAGGCCATGAAAGCCTGGTCGCCCACCACGCGCGGCAAACGTCCGTTCTCATCCTCCACCAGTCGCTGCATCAGCCAGAGGATGAACGTCAGCATACACACTGCGAAAATGGTCTTCAAACAGAACTTCCAGCCCAGTTCCTTGACGGCTACGATGAGGAAAATCACATTGATGATGAAATAGGTGTTTTGCACCTCAAAGCCGTGGCGACCACCGAGGCTCGTGACGAAATAGATGACAGATGCGATACCAGCCACGCCACCCGTCGTAATCTGATAGGGCAGCATGAAGCAGGTCAGTGCCAAGCCGTAAACGAACAGGCCCAGCGTAATCATAGCATAATCACGCATCTCCATTGACAGAGAACGTGCAAACTTTGGTATGATGGGTTGCATAGGAAGAATGAGGGCTTAGACTATTTCAGGACAATGTTAACAATCTTTCCAGGAACGACGATGGTCTTGACATGCTGGAAGCCCTCCATGTACTTGGCCGACTGGGGATTGTCAAGGACGGCACGCTCGATGGTGGCGTTGTCGGCATCGGCAGCGAAAGACATCTGGAAGCGGGCCTTGCCATTGAAACTAATCATCAAGTTCACGCTGTCCTCTTTCAGATAGTCTTCGTTCCACTGTGGCCATGCGGCATCACATACGCTGCTGGTGTGCCCCAGTGCCTCCCACAGTTCTTCGCACAGGTGAGGACAGAAAGGCGCGAGCAACACCACGAACTGCTCCAACACCTCCTTGTTGACACTCTTCAACTGATTCAGTTCGTTCAGACAAATCATGAAGGCAGACACACTGGTGTTGTACGAGAAACCCTCTATGTCCTGCGTCACCTTCTTAATAAGTTTGTGGATGGACTTCAACTCTTCCTTCGAGGCTGGAGCCGTGTCGGTGCAGCGTAGATGTCCGTCCTTGTCGTAGACGAAGTTCCACAACTTGCGCAGGAAACGGTGGCAGCCGTCGATGCCGTTCGTGTCCCAGGGCTTCGACTGCTCAACCGGGCCAAGGAACATTTCGTAGAGGCGAAGTGTGTCGGCTCCGAACCGTTCGACAATCATGTCGGGATTGACGACGTTGAACATAGACTTGGACATTTTCTCGATGGCCCAGCCACAAATGTACTTTCCGTCTTCAAGGATGAATTCAGCCGTGGCAAATTCAGGCCGCCACTGCTTGAAAGCCTCCACGTCAAGCACGTCGTTCTGCACGATGTTGACATCCACGTGGATGGGGGTTGTGTCGTACTGCTTGCGCAGGTTGCTGCTGACGAACGTGTTGCTCTCCTTGATGCGGTATACAAAGTTGGAGCGTCCCTGAATCATGCCCTGATTGATGAGTTTTTGGAAGGGTTCCTCGGTCACGCTGTAGCCCAGGTCGTGCAGGAATTTGTTCCAGAAGCGGCTGTAGATGAGGTGACCCGTGGCATGTTCCGTACCTCCCACGTAGAGGTCTACACTCTGCCAGTATTGGTCAGCCTTCTCACCCACCAGCGCCTCACTGTTGTGCGGATCCATATAGCGCAGGTAATAAGCGGAAGAACCAGCGAAGCCTGGCATGGTGAAAAGTTCGATGGGGAAGACGGTCTTGTTGTCTATCTTGGCATTTTCGACCACCTTTTCCTGGGTTTCGTCCCAAGCCCACACGGTGGCGTTGCCAAGTGGCGGCTCACCTGTTTCCGTGGGCAGGAACTTGTCCACTTCGGGCAGTTCGAGCGGCAGGCAGTGTGCAGGAATCATCTTGGGCATGCCTTGCTTGTAGTAGACAGGGAAGGGTTCGCCCCAGTAGCGCTGACGCGAGAAAATGGCATCGCGCAGGCGGTAGTTCACCTTCACGCGTCCCAGTCCGTGACTCGTCACAAACTCCTTCGTGGCTGCGATGGCCTGCTTCACCGTGAGTCCGTTGAGAGAGAAACCGTCCAGTGCCTGCTTGCCAGTTGCGGGGCTGTTCATCACGATGCCTTCTTTAGCATCGAAACTTTCTTCGCTGACATCGGCTCCCTCGATGAGGGGGATGATGGGCAGGTTGAAGTGGCGTGCGAAGGCATAGTCCCGGCTGTCGTGGGCTGGTACGGCCATGATGGCACCTGTACCGTAGCCTGCCAGGACGTATTCTGAAATCCAGATGGGAATCTGGTCGCCTGTGAAGGGGTTGATGGCGTAGGAGCCTGAGAACACACCCGTGACGGTGTGGTCTATCTGACGTTCGCGCTCCGTGCGCTTTTTCACGTAGTTCAGGTATTTGTCCACGGCGGCCTGCTGCTCGGGCGTGGTCAGCATTCCGACCAGTTCGCTCTCGGGTGCCAGTACCATGAAGGTGACGCCGAAGATGGTGTCGGCACGGGTGGTGAAGATGGTGAAGGAGACATCGGAGCCGGCCACGTTGAAGGCCATCTCCGTTCCTTCGCTGCGTCCGATCCAGTTGCGCTGTGTTTCCTTCAGCGAGTCGGTCCAGTCCACTGTCTCCAGTCCGTCGAGCAGACGCTGGGCGTAGGCACTCACACGCAGGCACCATTGGCGCATCTTCTGCTGTACGACGGGGAATCCGCCGCGCACGCTCAAGCCGTCGACTACTTCGTCGTTGGCCAGCACGGTACCTAGTTTGGGGCACCAGTTGACCATGGTCTCGCCGAGGAAGGCGATGCGCCAGTTCATCAGCGTGTCGCTCTGTTGCTTTTCGTCCATGTCGTTCCACTGTGCAGCAGTGAGGGTGATTTCCTCTGAGCCGGCTGCCTGTAGTCCGTCGGTGCCTTTTGTGGCGAGATGCTCTACAAGGTGTGTGATGGGTTGTGCGCGTTTCAGTGCTGTGTCGTAGTAACTTCCGAACATCAGTTGGAAGGCCCATTGGGTCCACTTGTAGTAGTCGGGCGAGCAGGTGCGTACTTCACGGCTCCAGTCGAAGCAGAAGCCGATTTTGTCCAGTTGTTCTCGGTAGTGATTGATGTTCTCGATGGTGGTGACTTCGGGATGTTGTCCGGTCTGTATGGCGTATTGTTCGGCTGGCAGTCCGTAGGCGTCGTATCCCATGGGGTTGAGCACGTTGTAGCCTTGCAGCCGTTTGTAGCGTGCATAGATGTCGCTGGCGATGTATCCGAGCGGGTGTCCCACATGGAGTCCTGCACCGGAGGGGTATGGGAACATGTTGAGCACATAGTATTTCTTGCGCGATTCGTCTTCTGTCACTTGATAGGTTTGTTGTTCCACCCATCTTTTCTGCCACTTCTTTTCGATTTCTCTGAAATTGTATTCCATAGGTTTGGTGAGTTTTTTTGAAATTTTGTGCAAAGTAACTCATTTATTTTCACATGGCAAAATTATCGGGGGGAGTCGTATTCATAAAAAAAGGACTGTGTCATGTTGTATGACACAGTCCCTTTTCTATGGATATTATCATTTGCCTGTGGTGAGACGGGCGTGCAGCCCGTCTCTACATGCAATTACAGGCAATGGTTCCGTCGTCAGTTTACTTCACCATGATCTTGCGTACGGAGCCGTCGGCCATGCGTACGATGTTGATGCCCTTCTGTAGGGTAGCAACGCGTGCGCCTGTAGCAGTGTAGATGTTGCTGAATGCAACCTTCTGCGTGTTGATGCCTTCAATGTTTACGGCACCTTGGTCGCTGTCGTCGGTCTTGGTGCTGTTTGTTCCGTAGTAGGTCAGTCGACAGTTGTCGGCAACGAACCAGCGTGCGTCAGAACCATTCTGGCACTGGAAGCCCACGTTCACCATTGCACCACCTGCGGGCACTGTGAAGGTTACGTAGTAGGTGCTGCCTGTTGCATCACCACCGTCACCAGCGGCTTCAGTCTGGTAGTTCACAGGAACTGAGAAGCCCTGGGCTGTGTCAACGATGTAGGCATAAACGTAGCAGTATCCGTTGACTCCGGCAGGATCCTGACTGTTGTATGAGTTAGCAGCCTCTGCGCTGAAGACATACTTACCTTCCGGCAGATATACAGACTGGTGTGCGTCGAACTTCAGATTGACTGCTGATGGATCCCATGCCTCGAGTGCCTGAGTTCCGTCGAAGCCAGTGCTCTTGATAGGACCATTCAGGCACTCTTTTGTGTATGTCCAGGCGGTGAAGCCACCATTGCCGTCCAACGTGTCAAATGCGGGGTTCTTCAGAATCTTGTTGTCGCCAGTGAGGTCAAGTGGTGAACTGTCTGATGCACTTGCCCAGTCAATGTCGTCAGAGATACCCAGTTTGAGAATCATGCTCTCAACTTTCTGAACCAGTGCGTTCACTTGGTCAGGAGTGCTTGAGGCAGCATTCAACATACTACTTACTTGTTTAGCCAGGTCTTTGGCTTCTGTCTTGGTTGCTTCGTCTGCAGTCGAGTAAGCATAGGCCTCGTCGAGTCGGTAGGAAGCATCATCCAGTGCCTGGTAGGCTGCAATAGATGCTTTGGCATAATCGATAGCCTCCTTGAGTTGGTCGATGGCAGCCACGGCAGCGTCAGTGGTTGTAGCCTGATTACCAGCACGGATTGCGTTGTCAGCCTTGGTTGAGGCGTCGCTGCCAATCACGTCTGCTCCACCAACAATGTTTTCGAGTTCAGTGATGAGTTCGTCAATCATGTTGGTATAGGCAGAGGTGTCGTCGCCGAGGTAAACAAGACGGAAGTTGTCCCAGATTACCCATCCGGCTGCAGAAGGTGTCTCAATACCGATGGTCATGTCTGAGGTCTCGCTAAGAATCACCTTCAACGTCACGGTGTAGTCGTTGACGCCGTCACCGTTTTCGTCGTGCTGGAAGTGGAAGTTTGAGCCGGACATACCGTCTGGGATGTAACCTGTCACTCCATATGAACTTGCATCAGCATCATTGTTTCCGTCAGGAGTGTTCTCACCGTAGGCGTAAACCTGGCTGAGGGTAGCACCCTCGAGGATGTTGCAGACTTTTTGGGTGAACTTTTCACCGTTGACTTCTGCGAACAGGACAGTGTTGATGTTACTACGTGGGTCGTTTGCATTGTAACTGTTGAGTGCATCATTGTTGCGTTCGAATGCCTGTACGGAGAGTTCATAGGCACCTGCAGGCAGGCTCTTCAGTGTCTGGAACATGCTGAAGATGGCCTGGTAGCGTTCTGCGCAGCCTGATGGAAGGGCTGTGTCAGATGCGTCGGAACCGTTGGGGTTAGGATTGTTACCGCCCCATACAGGTGCTGTACCAGTGGTTTCCCAGTCGGCAACATTCTTGTCGAATCCAGCGTTCTTGATGCGGCCTGTCAGGTCGTCACCAGCCTGGATGTTCTTGCTCTGGAGAGCCTTATCGCGCAGAGACTCAGCATAGTCGATTTCTGCCAGAACCTGGTCGGCAGTCAGTGCTCCTACGTGTTCTCCGGCAGGGCAGATGTAGCCGAAGCAACCGTTGGGGAACTGACCTGGACCATCGTCATACTGCAGGTAGTCGGCCAGTTCGCTGGCGTCGTAGTCCTGTCCGTCACCGTCGAGCCATTCGTTCAGGTCGGCAATCTTGGCGAGGTACTGGGTATAGGCAGCCTTGGAATCGTCGAGGTTCTCGGCAGCGGCGGCGACAGCCTCGACGGCCGATGCGATGGCACTTGGGTCGCTCACGTTCTGCAGTGTGCTGAGTGCGTTCTGGTAGGCATTGTAAACGTCCTGACCATAGTAAACGTCTTCGCTCATGCTGGAGAAGTCGATGGTGTAGGCCTCGGACAGTTTGGTTCCAAGCAGTGAGTAAGCATCGCTGGAGTCGCCGAAGTAGAGCAACTGGAAGTCGTCGAAGATGGACCAGTCGGTACTTGTAGCCTTCTGGTTGATGACACCCAGACGCAGGGTCTCGCCATCGCCCAGTGCACCGTAGGCTTCGTTGTAGTAGCGCTTGTCGTCACCGCTGTTGTGGAAGTAGTAGTCTGCTGCTGCCATGGTGTTCGGGCAGTAGAGTGTGCCTTCTGGTGTGGTAACACTTGTTTCCTGACTGTGGATGGATGTATAGCCACCACCTTCGGACACGTGCTTCACTGGAGTGGCAAACGTGCCGTACTGAGCAGAGTTGATGTAGACTTTGGTCTCGGAAACCTGTCCGGCCTTCCATGCGTTATAGTCGGATGTGGCATCTTTGTAGCGGGTGTAACCGTTCACGGCTACTGCATAGACACCCTTTGGCAGACCTTCGATGTCCTGATAGACGTCGAAAGACTTTCCGTAAATCTCGGCGTTGGTGGAAGTGGTACCACCTGCTCCGAATCCGCTTGACCATCCGTGGAAGTCACCGATGGCGTCGAAGGTCGGGTTGACAATCTTGGCCGTGAAGTCGGCAGGATTGGAAACAGATGCTCCGCCCGACTGTGCGTCTACGATTTTCTGGCTGATGGATGCAATGGCATCGTCGTAGTCCTCGACGGTGGCTGATGCGTTCTTGTAGACTGCATCTTCTGCCGAGAAGTCGATGGCAGGATATTCTGCCTTGGCTTGTTCGATGGTCTGCTTCAGACCTTCAGCGCGGAAATAGACGGTGAGCAATGGCACGACGCGCTCGTACTCTTCTTCGGTCACGAGGGCCCAAGTGGTGTAGTATGCGCCTTCAAGTGCCTGGACGGTCTCAGTCTCACCGTTGTTGTCGCGGTCGTAGGTGTAACTTGCGTCGCAAAAGAACGTACAGGTGTTGCCTGTTGCTCCATAGGCTTTCTCAGCCAGTCCGAACAGACCATTCATTTCGCCGTAGCCCAGTTCGAAGGTGTTGTCACCCTTGTCGTTGGTGTACCACAGGTTGTAGGGACGATCTGTTCCACCGTCCACCCAAATGCCGGCCCAGTCGTCGGCTGTCAGGTAGTTTACAGTGGTTTTGTTGGCAAACGAGTAGCAAGGTTTACCGGCGTCGGTTGTCTCGCCGGTTGCTTCAATGAGCCATTTGTAACCGTTTACTTGTGCTGTACCATTCCACAGGGCGTCAATGCCCGCGAAGTTGGTTGACGAGGTCAGGCCATTGTAGGCAACAGCAGCACGTGTTCCCCAGTAGTTACCACCTGTCAGGAACAATGCTTCGTCTACATTGTAGAGGTAAACTTCAGTTGCGTTGGCAACAGCGTCGGCAAAACTGGTATAGGTTACCGTGGGCTTTGCCGGCTGTGCGAATGCACTGGCCGTCATCAACAATGCAGCAGCAAAAAGTAATGCTTTCTGTTTCATGTGTTGTGAAATTAAGTTAGTAAATAAATTAAGTGAATTAAAATGTGATTCGTTTGTAGGCAATTATGCACGATACATGTTTCGGTGGCAAATATATGTTTTTTCTGAAAGATAGGCAAATTATTTTTGGAAAAAATATAAATTCCGGGGGAGGTGATGCGCTGGGGGTAAGTTCTATGAGGTCCTGGGGTATCAGGGATATCTGGATTTTTTCGGGCCTCCTGATAATATAATATAAAAGGAGACGCGCGTGTGCGCGCGAAGGGCTTTGGGTTCGGGTGGCGGCGGGGTGGAAAGTGGGGGTGTCTGCAGTGGAAAGTGGGGGGTGGTGCGGTGGAAAGTCGGGGGATGTTAACTGGAAAGTATAAATCAAACGTATGATTTATATAAATCTAACGTATGATTTATATAAATCAAAGCCATGATTTATATAAATCATATATTTGATTTATACTTTGCGGTTAAGTTGTGTGAAGTTTCGTGTGTGTCTTTTTTATGTTTTGTGTGTGGATGTGTTGCGTTTTCGGTGGGTTCTGTTTTTGGTTTCAGATTTTTTCTTGTAACTTCGCGGTTGTGAAAGAGCGTAATCATGCTTTTGATTTGTTGTGCGGGCTGTGCATTGTGCGTATGATGCTGCTTCACGTGACGCAGGCCTGTGGTTTCAGCGACACGGCCTGGTGGCGCGAGGTGATGGTGTGGTCCTACTACTTCATGTCGTTTTTCTTTTTCAAGGCCGGCTATTTCAACAAGACGATAGGCGGCGACTCGGCGCGATATGTGGCTGACAGGGTGAAGCGGCTGCTGGTTCCGTACGTGGTGTGGGGTGCGATTGGGAATGCGGTGTATTTTTTCTTTGTGTTGTTCGTGCTGGACAGTAGGAATGAGATGGTGAAGGCGGTGACGTGGGAGCATGTGTATGGTACGGCGTCGTTCCTGGGTAATGTGCCTTGCTGGTTTCTGCTGAGTTTCTTCGTGTCCTATGTCGCGATGCATTTCATTTCGAAGGTGAGGGGTCTGAGGTGGCTGGTGCTGCTGTTTCCGGCGTTGAGTTGGTTGCTCTACCGCTGTGGCAATCCGTTGTGGCTGGGTCTGAACAACGTGTTTTTCGGGATTTTCCTGTTTTTCCTGGGGCGTGTGTGGCGTTGGTGCCTGCAGCGTATGTCGCGTGTGGAGTCGCTGTTGTTGTCGCTGCTGATGGTGTTGCTGTTCTGTTTGCTGAACGTGGGCTGGCATGGTGAGTACCACATGGTGACGAACACGTGGGAGGGCGACCCGTGGTCGGTGATGGCCTGCACGGTGCTGTCGATTTGCGGCATCTCGGGTGTGCTGTTGTCGCTGCGGATTCCGCGCGTGCCTCTGGTGAACTATATCGGCCAGCACTCGATGGTGTTCTTCGTGGCCCACTACCCCATGCTGATGTTCTACAAGATGGTGCGTTCGGCGAATGTGCGGACGCTGCGCGGCCACTGGGACGACTGGACGCTGCTGGTGGTGATTCTGTTCGGTGTCTGCCTGCTGCTGGTGCCCTACGTGGAGCGGGTGCCGTGGCTGAGCGGCAGGCCGCGGGCGGCTGTCGGTGAGAGGTGATTTTCAATTTTTTCAACAATAACAGACGGGTTTATGTATAATGGCAAAGTGGTGGTGTACACGAGCGGTACGTTCGACATGTTCCACTCGAACCACCTGAAAATGATTAAGTATGCACGCGGGCTGGGCGACACGCTCATCGTGGGGGTGTCGACCGACGAACTGGTGTGCAGTTACAAGCGTCCGCCGGTCATCCCCTTCGAGGAACGGCTGGCCATCATCGAGGCGCTGAAGTATCCCGACGTGGTGATTCCGCAGCACTCGCTGGACCACACCGAACTGGTCAGGAAACTGAACATCGACGTGTTTGTGGTGGGCGACGACTGGACGGGCAAGTACGACTACCTGAAGGAACTGGGCGTCACGGTCTTCTACTTCCCCTACGGAGCCGGAGTGAGTTCGACGAAAATCAAGGAGGAAATCCTGGCCAACTACCAAGACATGAGGAGCAAGGTGGAGGCGAAGGTGAACCCCGACGTGGTGGTGAGATGAGGCAGGTGTTGATTGTGGGCGGTGCCAGTGGCATCGGCCTGGCCCTGGCCACCGTGCTGGCCGAGCGTGTGGACTGTGAGCGCGTGGTGGTGGTTGACCGCGACGAGGTGCCTGCCGCCGCGCTGAAGCCGAAGATGGAATCCGTCGTATTCGACCTGACGGAGTCGGACTACAGCGTGTTCGACCGCTATGCCGGCGTAGACGCCGTGATGGTGACGGCAGGGTTCGGACGGCTGGCATTGTTCCGCGACGTGGACGAGGAGGAGATTGAGCACTCGTTCCGCGTGAACACGGTGGCCGCGATGCGGCTGGTGCGCCGCTTCTACGGGCGGCTGGAGTCGCCGTCGCCGTTCCGCATGGGCGTGATGGTGAGCATAGCGGGCTACCTGTCGTCGCCGTTCTTTTCGGTCTATGCGGCAACCAAGGCTGCCCTGCGCGTGTTCATCGAGAGCGTGAACGTGGAACTGCAGAAGGCCGGCTCGGCAAACTGTGTGCTGAACGTGTCGCCGGGCTCCATACGGGGCACGCGATTCGGGGGCGGCACCCATACCGACGTGGACGGGCTGCGACCGCTGGCCACGGACATCCTCACCCATCTGGAGCAGGGCGACGACTTGTTCATTCCGCAGTATGACGAAGTGTACCGTGCGGTACTGGAACGCTACCACCGCGATTTCCGTGCCGAGGGCCTGCACAGTTATGAGTACAAGGAAGCAAGATTGAAAAAGAAAGAATGAGCAACAACCTTACCCCTCCCCCCGACCCTAAGGACCTTAAGGCCCCCGAGGACCTTAAAGCCCATAAGGACGGGCGTGGGTTGAGGTTGGGCTTCCCCGACCAATAAAGATAAAACATGGAAACAGGAGGTTTTGATGCTGCCGCACTGAAGGCGCGGTACAACCCCGAGGGGTCGCTGTTGCGCAGGCAGCAGCAGCGGATGACGGAAATGCTCGTGTGGCTGGACGGTGTGTGCCGCAAACACGGCATCCGCTACTGGCTCTGCTCGGGCACGCTGCTGGGCTGCGTGCGCCACGGAGGATATATTCCCTGGGACGACGACCTGGACGTGGAGATGCTGCGCGAGGACTACCTGCGGCTGCTGAAGGTGCTGCCCCAGGAACTGCCCGACCGCTATGCCCTGCAGACGGCTGAGACGGACCCCAACTACTTTTTCGCGTTTGCCAAACTGCGCGACCTGCGCAGCCACATGGAGGAGGTGAACCACTACGACCGCATTTTCAAGTATCGCGGCATCTTCATCGACATCTTCCCTCTGGAACGGGCACCGCAGGTGTTGCGATGGGTGAGTTGCCGCACGCTGGGGTTCTGCTACAACGTGATGAACAACCCCCGCAACTCGGACGAGACGGCCATCCGAAAGGTTCGGCGCATCTACTGGTGGAACGCGCGGTGCGTCTTCCCCCTGCTGCGACTGGTGGCCCGTCTGTTTCCGATGGGCGAACGGCTGCGCTACAGTTACGGCATACCGTACGACGACGTGCGCCGCCGCAGTTATCTGTTCCCACTGGGCACAAAAAAATTTGAGGAACGGGACATGCCTGTTCCTCACGACTGTGATGCCTACCTGAAAGAGAAGTTCGGCGACTACATGCGGCTGCCCAACGTGGACGAACTGCACCTGCACGTGGGCACGCTGGACATCGACGACTGATCAGGCATAGCGCTTGCGCCCCAACAGTTTTTCGACGCGAGCGCGAAGGGCCTTGCCGATGAGACGGAAGTTTCCATAGCGCAGGTTGTTGAACAGTTCCTCGAAGGAACGGCACACCTTCAGCCAGGGATGGCCCCAGGCATTGATGCGGTAGACGTGCTCCTTGAAGGCGATGTTTTCAATGACGTGTGTGGGATGGCGCAGCGGAAAGTCGAGTTCGTGGCGCTGCATGGTGAACATACGTCTGAGACGGCGCGGAATGGTGTTGAGGCTAGCGGCGAAATGGGTAGAGTCGGCCGTGACACCGAGATTGGAGACGAGGTTGCGCGTGGGCATGATGCAAAGTTGGTGGTTGAGCACGAGGCTCATGCCGAAGATGGTTTCGTAATACTCCCTGCCCGAGGCGCGGTGCTGACGGCACATCTCGAGAAAATACCTGCGGTACTTTCTCATCTTCCACAGGTCGTTCACCTGCCGCATGGCATAGGTGTCGTCGAGAAAACTGTACCGGGCATCCCAGCGGTCGATGACGCGACGCCAACTGGCCCATCCCCAGATGCTGAAAATGGTGGTGAAGAAATAGTCGTCGGGCACGTCCTGCGTGACTTCGTCGCTGTTGAAGCCGGCAATCATGCCGATTCGCTCGTCGCTCTCGTAGCGGTCGAGCAGTTCCTTGCAGAAGGGGAAGAAGGAGAGGGACGGAACATCGTCGTCCTCGAGGACAATGCACTTGTCGACAATGGAGAACGCCCACTTCTGGGACAAGTATTCGGAGGGGTCACAACCATAGTTCTTCTCCTGGTAGAGACGGTGGACCTCGCAGGGCCAGTCGATGGCTTCGTCGCAGACAACCTGGCGACACTTCATGATGCCGTCCATGTCGCGCTCGCCGCGCGGACCGTCCTGGTAGAGAAACAATCGGGCCGGACGTGCACGCCGCACTTGGTCGAACACTTGCTGAAGAAAATCGGGGCGGTTGAAGAAAAGGATGAGTACCGCCACGTCAATGTTTGCTTGTTCCATGGGTCGGGCATGTGTTGTTCAAGACAAAGATACGATTATATAATTGAAAATTGAAAAATGGAAATTGAAAATTATAAATTAAGTTGTATCTTTGCAATATGAGAACCTGAAAGCAGGACATTCAAACTTTTAATATATACATTTTATGGCAAATCCATTTTCACTCGAAGGTAAGAACGCCTGGATTACAGGGGCTTCTTACGGCATCGGCTTCAACATCGCCAAGGCGTTTGTTGCCGCCGGTATCAAGAACATCATCTTCAATGACATCAACGAGGCTGCCCTGCAGCGCGGTCTTGACAACTACAAGGAAGCAGGCATCGAGAACGTGCACGGCTACGTTTGCGACGTGACGAAGGAAGACGACGTCAAGGCACTCGTCGAAACCATCCACAAGGAAGTGGGGCAGATTGACATCCTGGTGAACAACGCAGGCATCATCAAGCGCATTCCCATGCACGAAATGAAACGTGCCGAGTTCCAGCAGGTGATAGACGTGGACCTGGTGGCTCCCTACATCGTCAGTGCAGCCGTCCTGCCCGAAATGATGGAACGTCGCGAGGGAAAAATCATCAACATCTGCTCGATGATGTCGGAACTGGGTCGCGAGACGGTCAGTGCCTATGCCGCTGCCAAGGGCGGACTGAAGATGCTGACGCGCAACATCTGTTCGGAATATGGCGAATACAACATACAGTGCAACGGCATCGGCCCTGGCTACATCGCCACACCTCAGACGGCTCCGCTGCGCGAACGACAGCCCGACGGCAGCCGCCATCCGTTCGACTCGTTCATCTGTGCCAAGACACCGGCCGGACGCTGGCTGGAGCCCGAAGAACTGGGCGGACCTGCTGTGTTCCTGGCTTCGCACGCCAGCGACGCAGTCAACGGTCACGTGCTCTATGTCGACGGTGGCATCCTGGCCTACATCGGTAAGCAGCCTTGATGTTTCACGACAGCCAAGAATGAAGGTGGCTGGACTCCACAATGGGAGCCCAGCCACCTTTTAAGTTCTACATTGCTTGCAAAGATATGTAGATGCCGGACACGCTACCACAAATCTCCCCAGGGGGAGGCGGAAGTGTCGCCAGCCTCATCGGAACGTTCTTTCGCTTCCGGCTCGTAGGGCTGTTCGTCTTCATTGCCTTTGGGCAGAGAGGCGCAGACCAGTGAGTCTATCTCTATTTCGAACAACTCACTTTGAGGGCTATGATAGTATTTTCTTAACATGATTTTCATTTGTACAATATTATTACCACAAATCACCCCAACTGTTGTCATTGCTCATGCGCTGTTTGGCTGTCGGGTCGTCATCGTCATCACCTTCACCATCATAGTGGATGCCTTCATCATTAGCGGAAGGTGACATGAGTGGGGTGTAAAGACGGGGAATGACGGAGCGGATGGTAGGTTCGCAATAGTTCTTCTTGATTTGCATGATGATATGAAGTTTGATTATTTGACAAAAAGTTTCTTGCCGCCCACGATGTAGAGACCGCGTGGCAGGTCGTCATGCGAGGTGGCCTGACGGCGGACGAGTTGACCGCTGGGGGTATAAATATCTACAGGGCCAGACAGGATGCCGTCGATGCTGCTGATGGAGGTGGCTTCACCGGTGTCGACAGTTCCGAAACTGAGTGCTTTCACACTTCCTCCACTGGGAACGTGGAAGTAAGCACGGTAGCCCTTAATCTTGGTGCGACCCGTCGAGTGCTTGAACACGTCGTTGAGGATGTAGTAGTCATCACCATTGGTGTTGCTCATGACAGGATTTTCGGTCTCGTAGGTATAGGTACCGATGAACTGAACTCCATCCTTCGTAACGGTCAGGTTTTCGCTTGGTCGTACATCGATGCCAGGGAACTGGAATACGCTCCGGGCCTGGTCGGTCTGCATAATGTAGGGCGTGTTTGCCACAATGGAGTCTACTGCGCTGAAGTAGAGTATTACATTGTCATCGGAAGTCTCGACATAGTCGAGTTCCTTCACGACGGTGTTTTCGCCAAATGCTTCCTTGATAAGGTCTTCATCCATGTTGAAGGGGAAGCAGATGGTGTTCCAGGCGTTGCCGCTCTCGACGTTGGTGTTGGCGACAATGCTACGCCGGAAATTCACACATACGTTGTTGGCCGCGGCAGGAGCCGTCGCTGCTGTTTCGTCGAGGTTGACGACAGGCATCAGGTATTCTACCTTGAAGTTGTCGTAGATACACCAGGTGCCTCGTTCAACTTCGTTGCCCATGCGGTTGAGGATGCGGATGCCGAAGGTCAGCGTGCCGGTGGTAGCACTGGCGGCGGCAGGCACATAGACGTAGGCCACGTTCTCGTAGTTGCCGGTCGCAAGGGCTGCGTAACCGGAAGTCATGTTGTTGGGATAATGGCTGCCGTTGTACTCGTAGTCGTCGGCATAGGCATTGGCGGCACCGTACTCCATGACGCTCTTGAGTTGGGTCTGCGCGTCGTTGGCAAAGAGCATGATGAGACCGCGTGCTCCGCCGGCAGCGGCAACATCTGCATTGTAGGTGGCGCGTTGGAAGGCATCGACACTGACGCGGTAGAGGCCTGGAGTAAGTCCTGTGAGCGTCTCGGTGTAGTAGTCAAGGTCGGATCCGTCTTGTGCGGTAGGTGCATACTGTTTGAATTTTTCGTCTTTTTCACCCGTTACAGAAAGTTCCTCAGCATAGAGGTCGGTACCAATCTTGCCTTCCATCTGTGCCGCTGTGGTCACACCACTGAGGCTGGCTGCCGTGGCTGCGGTGGCAGCCTGCGCGTTGGCCAGGGTGGTGTAGTTGGCCACGTGGTCGGCAGGTGTCTGCAGCGTCCAGAGGTTGGAGCCGTTTGCAGTGCCACTGGTGGCAATCACACCATTCGATATACCGAGGTAGTTGCTGTCGGTCTGGAAACGATATTTGCCAGCAGAGACAGCAACCGTTGTAAGATTCATCGGAGTTTCGCCATCGGCAAAAATTTTTCCAGAGTTATCCGCATAGACATAACGTTGATTGTCAAACATGCGCAGGTGTGTATTGCCTTCCTCGTTGGTCACAATCTGCACGGCCAAGCCGTAGTCGTCGGCCACGGCCTGCGTGTTCCATTCCCCGTTGCGGCTCAGGTACTTGTACTCTGACTCGTTGTACAGATAGCAGGTCGTATCGAAGAGGGCAGGAGTGTGCAACGTCAGCGTCACAGCCTCGTTGGTGGCATGGCCGCTGTAGCCCACCACGTCGGCAGGAAGCGTGAGTGTGTAGTCGCTGCTGGTGTCGAGTGTAAGTGACGGGAAGGTGGCAGTGACGATGTTGCCGCTGACACTGAGCGTGCCTTGTGCCACGGTGCTTCCACTCTTGGTCAGCGTGGCCCGTGCCGAACTGCTGAGCAGGGTGATGGTGGCAGTGCCGCCTGGGGCGTATGCCTCCGTGAAGTTGTAGGTCACAGTGGTGAGCGACTGGATATAGTCGCCGTTGGCTATGCTGGTTGTCGGGACTCCGATGTTGTACGTTTCGGGCACGCCGAGGTATTCGAGTTGGGCATCGTCGAAGGCAATCCATGAACCAGGACTGGTGCCTGTCTTGAATCCTATACGCAGGGTGTTGCTTCCACCGTTGGCAATGCCAGAGAGAGTGGTGATTACTTCGGTGCGTGTACCGGGATTGTTGGTAGGAATAGCCGCACTCTGGTCATTGGCATACATATTGCAATTGCTCGTACAATTGGCAATGGCTGAGAATTTGTAGCGTCCGTCAGGCAATCCTGATATAGTCTGGTAAAGGTCGGTGGCTGCCAACCCACTCTGTGCCCAACTTTCGAGGAAGTATGTGCCAACCTTTCCTCCCAGGGCTGCGGAACTTTGACCCCACCAGTCAGCACCATCGGTTTTCCAACCAATCGTGCTGCGGCGTTCACCGCCTGGGTTCTCCAGCACGTAGGTGATGTTGATGGAATTGGTCTCCGAGGCCGTTGAAATCGGCTCGTAAGTGGCTACGTACTGACCGCGGAGCATGCTGTAGATGTCGAAATAACCGATGGCACTGCCCGATTTGTTGAGGGCAGTCTCGGCTCCGTCCTCGACGGTGTCGGCCCACGGGCCAAGATAACCGTCGTCGGGATACTTACCATTCTGAACAGTCCACTTCGAGTCTGCATAACTGACGAGCGTCCGGCCCCAAGAGATGCCGCCACCGCCGTTGTCGTGGGTGCGGAAGAACCAAGCGTTATTCCATTCGGTCTGCATCATGTAGTCGGGGTACGAGGCGTTGGCCATGACGACGTACTCTGTGCTGCCATCGACATTGGAATCGAAAGTCCACAAGGCCGTCTTGTCGAGACCTGGCGTCACGTTCGCGGCATACCACATGGCTTTGTAGCTTGAACCTTGATTCACACCTGCCTCCTGCACCATGCCGAGGTCTTGCGTGTGGTCATAAATGGCGAAGAAGTAGGGACTGTAGTCGCTGGGCAGGGCCGTAAGTTGGGTCCAGCCGTCGGCGGCCATGCTGGCCTTTCCTTCTGTCTGCTCACGCTGAACAAGGATGAGTTTCACGTTATCGACGTCCACCTCGCTGGGGAGGTTGCCCTCGGTTGTCGTACCTACAAAACCGAAGGAGAGTCGGAACGTGACGGGGTTGGTGACGGTAAACTGGAAGGATTTGGTCTCCCAAGACGAACCGGCCGAGAATGTCGTCCGCAGGCCGTTGAGTTCGTAGTAGTTGAGCGATTCCTGCTGGTTCGTGTTAGGCTGGCGCAGTTCGAACGAAAGGCGATAGGTGCCCGAAGGCAGGACGGCATCGCGATAGACTTGCAGTTTGCTGGCCAAGGCAGGATTGCCTTTCCAGTTCTCGCGGATGTAAAGGGCGTTGCCGCCGTTGGGTGAGTCGAGGTCGTTCTTGTACTGGATGAACTGCCACGTCGATGAGGCTGCGTTCATATAGGTATTCCAGCCTGGGATTTCATAGACGTTTTGACGTTGTGAATTCTGCGTTCCGATGGCCTCGGAGAAGTCGAGGTTGGAACCGAGCAGTTTGCTGACATCGATGTTGCCGCTCTTGCTCGTCACATAACTGGTGAACGCGCTGTTGATGCTGCTGATGGCAGATTTGACAGCGGTGGCGGTGTTTGCATTCTGTCCGGTCGAAACGGCTGAGTTAAGGTTCGTGTCGGTCGTGTTGAGGTTGGTGATGCCCTGCACGAGTCCGGCCAGCACGGCGTTGTCCTCGCCCGCGGTCAGTTCGGTGGCAGGATCTTCATACTGCTGAGCAAAGGAATCGTAGGCGCGGAAATCGACCTGTTTCACCTCAATAACACCTGTTCCGGCCTTCATCAGCACGATGAGTGCGTCTCCCGGGGTGCTGTTCATGTCGGCCACGGTGTAGTCGTGGAACTCATTGTTGTAGTAGTTGTCGTTGTAACTGCTGGCGTGGCCGCTGAACATGGCCGCGTTCGCAGTGCTTTTAATCAGTGTGTTGAGAGCCGTGCGACGCTTGGCAGCAGTGTTGTATGAGCCACTGCTTGAATTGCGGCTTGTACCTGTCTGATAGGTTGTCTTACTAGGATACCATTCGCTGTCGCTGGCATTCATAGGCAGGTGTTGCATCCAGATGCTGGTTTCACTGGGGTGATTGTCGCTGTTGACAAATGTCTGCAAGTTAGAATAGACTTGATCGGGATATATCCAGCGATAAGTGTTTGATGAGTTATACATTGCTTCATCAAACCAAGAATATTGTCCGTTGTAGAAACGCACATCCTTGAAAGTGAAAGTGAAAGGCTGTGCTTGCACGTACGTTGAGGCAGTTTGTCCGTTGGTGAACCGGTTCAGGTTTTCGATACCGTGTGTCTGCGCCTCTGTCAGAGCGCGGGTCATGGCTGCGAAGGTATTGGTGTTGAGTGTCTTTCCTGTCGCATCCAAGGTCGTAGCCAAGTCGATGTCACCAGGAGCAAGAATCAGTGGTATGCTGGCTTGATTGAAGGCGTCGAGGGCATCTTCGAAGTCGCTGGCGCTGGCGTCCGACGATTGTGACACGCGACGGGGAGCATGGTTGGCACTGCGTGATGGTGCCCAGAGGTCTTCATCAATGTTGCCTGTCATACAGCCGGTGGTGAAGCCGTCGCGCGACTTGGCCCCGTACGTGGTCTGCATGCCGTCCTTCGCCAGTCCGTTCAGGATCATGGCGTTGCACTTCAGCATTTCCTCGTCTTTACAAGTGTAGGTGCCTTTGTTGTTGCTTGTTCCAGTTGTGACTTCCTCGCGCTGGTTGATGCCTCCGGGCCAGTAGTGCTGACTGTCGTGAGAGATGAGCATGGTCATGTCTTGCAGGAACACGCGCAGGGTCAGTGTGGCTACCTTGAAGTTGAAGGGGTTGGCATAGCCGGCGTAGGCACTGGTCTGTCCCACGCCGTATCCGTGCGAGATTTCGTGTTGAGCCGTGCCGACCCACTGGTAGCGTTCGTTTGGACCGAAGCGAATGTAGCACGACCCGTCGGAGCGCAGGGAACAGTCAGCAGTTGCGACTCCTGAGTTGTAAGACGTTCCGCACCATTTGTACAGGGTGCAATAGTTGTTGTAGTATTCGCTGGCGCCGTTCATGGCATCTTCGATGCGGGTTTTCACAGTGTCCGAAGGAGTTTCTCCGCCTTCCCAGCCCCATGTGAACCCACTAACTTTCGGCGTGGTGATGGTGCGGTCTTCACCGTAGGTGACGTTGACGGTCGCACTGCCGCTTGTGGTGTATTTGCAGTAGGCACGCACGTGGTAGGTGGTCTCTGCGGTCAGGTTGTCGAAATAGACACCGAAGATGCCTTTGAGGTCGTCGTCGAAGGTGTCGTCTTCGTCAGCAATGTCGGCTGCGGCCTTGTAGGTGTCGTTGATGGTCGGGTCGGCACTGGTGCTGTAGCAGAGGCCATATTCCGTAACCGTTGCAGCGGTGCCGTAAGCCTCGAATTGTCCTGTCACGACAGCGCATTTGGCTACGATGTTCATGTAATTGTCGTCCAGCGTGTGAATGACGGGTATGGAACTTGTCGAGGCGTTCATGTCGCCGAGGAAGAAGGCGATGTCGGTGGTGGCCGTGTAGCCGGGCAGGTTGTCGAACTCGTAGTTCGGGCCGTTGCTTGTACCCATCGTCGTGATGCGTTGGGCAATGTCGGTCAGGTTACTCTTTGTCATGCCCGTGCCTCCCAGTTTGGCATTGCTGAAGAATACGGCGGTGAAATATTCGCCGGCAGCAAAGCGGACTTTATAGGCTTTACCATTGTAGTAGAACACATTGAGTGCTCCGTCGGTAAAGGTTGTCGAACCAGGGTTAGGCACAATGTCGCTGAGGGTGGCGGCAGTGCCGTCTGCTGTTGCGGTCATGCCGTAACTTGACAGGTTAGAGAGCGAGGTTCTGGCTGGCAACTGGACGAGTGTGGTTCCGTCATGCAGGTACTTCGTCTTTACTCCCGACAGTCCTGTGAAAGAAAACTCCATTTTCTGTGCTGTGGCGGTCAGGGCCATCAGACTGAGGACTATGGATAAACCAAGGTGTTTCATTTCGATATTTTGTTAGAATTATTTCAGGATGACTTTTTTGCCATTGGCGATGTAGATGCCACGTGAGAGGTGGCTGTTCTGGACCATGCGGCCTGTGAGGTCGTAGAGTTGGGTGGGTTGTGCCGATTCGAGGCTGAGTGACTCGAGTGACGTGGCCTCTTCGTCTTCACCGATGACGATGTTGAGCGATTTGATGTTGGCGTCTGCCGGTCCGTGCATGATGGTGCGGAAGGGATTTAGGTTGAGTGCCTGCCCTCCGTTGTAGTGCCAGAATTTATCTTGGGCGATATAGTAGATGTCGTCGCCCGACGTGAGGCTTGTCTTGGTGTAGTAGCCTTCTTCCGACCAGCCCGATGCGGTGGTAAGGCTGCCTTGTGTTGCAGAGGTTGTGGTAACGGTCACGTTGTGCGCCGTGAAGTCGACGTTGGGGTCGGTTTGCAGGCGTTGGAAGGCCACGGGTGTGTTGGCGTCCACGTTGTCGACGTTGGTGAAGTCGAGTGCCGTGTCGCTGGCTCCCGTGAGTTTCAGGAACTGTATGTTGCTGCTTGATGCCATAGGGTAGGGCAGTATGACGGTACCCCACTTACTGGTTACGTTGCGGATGTAGGAGGCTGTCGTTGCTGTCCATTGGTCTGCTTCGAACTGCACGGGCTGTTTGTCGTAGAGGACAAAACTTTCCATGCTGGTGCCGCCGACCAGGTTGTTGTCGGCTGCCGTGCCCAGGTCGGTGTAGACCTGTGTGGGCGACAGGATGAGGGTGTTGTTGTTAGCCAGCACGATGTCGGCTGTAACGGTCTTGCCCGTGGTCGACACTTCGAAGGTGTTGGCATCGGCATTGATGCTTTCGCAATAGGTGCCGTTGGCGTCGCTCATGAGGTAGAGGTGTACGTCGTCGATGCTCATCCACGACGAGCCCGTCATGTCGAAAGCAATAACGAGGTTGCCGGCGGTAGCGAGCGTGGCCGTGGCAGAGCCCCACTGCCAGCCGCGCCCAGTGTTGTTTGTAGTGAATCCACGGTCGGCATGGTATGGCATCTGTATGCCGTTCTTGTTGATTTGTGCCACGTCGGTGCTGGCATTGCCTGTTCCTGTGAAGGTGGCTCCGTCGGTGCTGTTCAGGCGTGGCGTGATGGTGCAGCCGGTGTTGGCGCGCAGTGCGGCCACGAGTTTGTAGGTGCCTGCCGGCATGTTGGTGAGTGTCTGGCTCACTGTGCCTGTGGCTGTGCGTTCCTGATAGGTGTTCTGATAACCCTCACCGCTCCAGTGCTGGCGCAGGGTGATGGCTCCGGTCGAACTGGTCCACGACGTGCCGGCTGCCGACTCACACTTGGGGTCTTGCAGCAGGAAGGTGGCGTCGCCGCCGTTGGCCTTGATTTGCTGAAGACGTGTTTCGCTATCATCATCTATGGTTTCAAGTTGCAGGTTGTCCATCAGGAAACTGCTGCCTCCAGATTTCCACGTAATGGCGATGGTAGGCGTGATGGTCTGTGCCGTGGCCAGGGTGAAGTCGATGGTGGCTGTCTTCCAGTCGCTCAGACTTCCCTGGTTGAACGTGACGGCACTGTTGCTCACACCGGCACAGGAGAAGACGAACGACGAGTTGGCACTGTTGGCATAGCCCGTGCGGTAGTCGAAAGAGATGCTGTAGTTGCCTGCGGGCAGTGGGGTGCTCGATGTGGTGCTGAGTGTGGAGGTCTTGCTGCTCCATCCCACTCGCATGTAGAACATCTGCGAGCCGTTGGTGGGTTCACCTGGTGCACCGAAATTGTTGTCGGTGGCTGTGGCCTTGTCGGTCATGATGTCGTGAACGTCGGGCGTGTCGCCGGTCAGTGTCCAGTTGGAAGGTACTGTGATGGTGTAGGCTCCGCGTGTTGCGTCGGCTGTCAGGCCCGAGATGTCGTCCTTTTCGAACGAAGGGTTGTCGAAATACTGCTCTGCCAGGTTTTCATCGGTGACACGGGTGAGTTTGAAATTGTCTACCTTATACCAGTTGTAGCCGTTGGCTGTGTAGGAACCATCGCTGGCACTGCCGACGACACCAATCTTGACTGCCTTATCGGTGTCGAGGGTAAAAGTGTAGGAGAGAGGATAGCCGACGCTGGAGTCGGTGCAGTCGGCATAGGCGGGGTGTTCGTCGTCAACAATCAGATAGATGTAACTCTTTTCTGACGTACCATAGTTGGAACTGACGACGCACGATAGTGTGTATGTTCCCGCAGGCAGCACGGCTGTGGTCTGTGTGATGGGATAGCCTGTCCACCAGGTGTTGAACAGGTAATTACCGTTGCTGTTCGTCATGGCATAGGTGCCGTTGCTGGTGCTGCGTGTACCTGTGTCCTGCGAAGTGCCACCCAGCGTCCAGCCTGTTGGTGCACCGTTTATTGCGGCTCCGTCATTTTCAAACGACGGATTGGTGATGTAGCCGGTGTAGTCGTTGGGGTCAACCACCTCGGTGATTTCGCTGGGGGCTGCGCCATAGATGCCGACTTTGTTGATGGCTACGCGCGACGAACCCAGTAATTGGAGGCGCACGAAGCGTGCATCGATGGCGGTGAAGGTCAGGACGGTGCGGCCTTCGCCGTCGACCGTGGTCGAGAGTCCGGTGATGTCGGTCCATGAGTCGGCTTCGTCGCCATATTGTGCGATGTAGGACGACGGTGCGGCCTGTCCGTTCTGTGGTGTGATGACGATGCGGTCGATGGTGTATTGGTTGCGCAGGTTGAAGGTCAGGTATTCGGAGCCTGACGATGCGCTGTTGAGGGTCTGGTAGTAGGTGTTGTCCTGTGCGTCGATGACGCTGAGGGGCAGGTGGTGCCCGTCGTAGGAGTTGGCGTCGACGCTGGAGCCATAGGCTACGTTGCGGTAGTTGCCGGGGAAGTCGGCATTGGTGGTTGTCACGCTGCCACCGCTGAGGCTGACGAGTACGCAGCCGTTGGCTGGCACGGTGACGCTGCCCGACTGTGTCGTTCCGTTCTCGTCGATGATGTAGACGGTGACGTTCTGGTCCGAACCCTGTTCGTTCTGCAGATAGGCGGCGCGTGAGTTTTCGTCGGCTTGTACGGCTTTCAGGTTGGTGGCACCGCTGACGAAGAGTTTCAATTCGTTGGCAATGTTGTAGTTCTTGGCACAGTAGAAAGTGGCTGTGGCGTCCGAGCCGGCCAGGGTGGTGACTTGTGTGAAGACGGGTGCTCCCTGCGGACAGGTCACGGTGAGGTCTTCCCAAGGTGTGGTGTCACTGGCGAAGAGGTTGGTGAGCAGCAGGTAGTAGGTGCCGTCGGGGTCGGGCACCAGCACGCCGTGCCAGCCCTCGGGCCAGGTGGAGAGCGTGGTGAGGTCCTGCACGGCGGCGGACAGTTGGGCTGTCTGGTTGGCCGTCACGTCGGTGTAGTAGACGAAGCCGCGGATGTGGTTCATCGAGGTGCCCACAGTGCTCGACGAGCCGTTGTAGGATGGATAGATCTTGGCCGTCATGATGGAGTTGTTGCTCGACTTGTCGCCGAAGGCTCCGGTGACGGTCTCGCCGTGCTTGGTGACGACGAATCCGAGGTAGTCGTCGATGTTGGACCAAGGCGAAGTCCACGTGGCGTAGGAGGTTCCGTCGGTGGTGACGCTGCCGCCGTTGTAGTAGATGGTGCGCTGGGTGTTGGTGAATTCGTCGACCGAGATGCCCATCATGCCGCCCTGTTCGGAACTGACGGTGGTGGCGCTGTTGGCCTTGAGTGCATCGACCAGGATGACGGCGTTGCCGCTGGTGGCGTAGAGGCAGAAGGCCTGTGGAATGTTGCTGAAGGTGACGATGCCGTTCATGGCGAAGGCGTCGGGATAGAGTGCGTACTGGCCTGGCAGCGAGACGCTGTAGTCGGCGCGGCTGTAGACGCCCAGCAGGTTGCCTGTGTGGTGTGTGCGGAAGGGCACCATGATTTTGGCCTTGTCGACGGAGTTGGGCACGATGACGCCCGAGTAGTCGGGCAGCGAGGTGTTCCAGGAGAAGCACGTGAAGCGGTCTTTCGACATGTTGCGCACGATGTTCTGTGCCGGGAAGTACTTGGTGGCTTTGTAGGTCTGCCGGAAGGTGGTCCAGTCGGTCGGTGTGAGGTCGGCTGTGGACATGTATTCGTGCATGAGGTAGGTCATCATGACGCGGTGGGCCTCGACACCCATGCGGCGTGCGCTCACGTCGGGGCGCAGCAGCCACGAGCCGTCGCTGGTGGTGGTCTGGCGTGCCTTGATGTTCTTGTAGGCCAGGTTCTCAAGCATCAGTGCGTTGGGGTCGCGCTGGAAGCAGGCCTGGGTGGAGTAACTGGTAATCTGGTCGAACAGGAAGAGGCTCCAGTCGTTGCCGTTGGGCATGGCCAGTTCGCCGTCGGCCGTGGCCAGCCAGTCGAGCACTTCGTCCATCACCTCCTGGCTATTGTTCATCAGGGCGTTGGTCTTCCACTGTTCCGTGCCCTTCGTGCCCAGTTGGAACATCTTCAGGGCCAGGGCGGCCTCGCCCAACTCCTGCATGACGACGTTCTGGTAACTGGTGTGGAACATGTTGTGGTTCTGCAGCGTATAGTCGTCGTAGATGTTCTTGCCCAGGAAGAGGTCGCTGGCCGACTTGCCGTCGTACCAGGCGTCGAGCGGCGTGTTCTTCTGCAGGTCGCTGGCGTGCGAGTAACTGTTGACGGCAAACTGGCGCAGGCGGTTGAACCACTGCTGGGCCAGTGTGTCGTCGGGATAGAGTCCGAGGGTGGCCGCCAGGATGTCGGCTTCCCATCCGTTCTCCTCCGCCTTCGTGTCGCCGCTGTAGCCAGTTGGGATGCTGCGTGTGAGTTCGTAGTTGCACTCAGCCTTCAGCAAGGCATAGATATAACCTTTCTGCGTGTCGCTGAGGCTGTTCCACTGGAAGAAGGCACTGTAGGCCACCGACATGGCCCAGAGGCTCGACTCCCACACGAAGTCGTCGGCCGACGTGGAGCCCCAGTAGGCCGAGTTGGTCGTCTGGCGCAGTTTGTTCGCCTTGTGCGTGCCGTAGGCCCAGGCCAGCGACTTCTTCGCCATCGTCTCGACGTCGCTCCAAGTGACTTCCGAGGGCAGTGACACTCCTGCCGGCTTTGCGTACTTGAGCAGGAAGGCACAAATCATCGACAGGTCGGCGTTGGTACGCACGCCAGCCTCGTTCGACTGGCCCGACGACTCGCCTTTGAAGTAGCCGTAGGTGTCGTCAACCGAGTTGAAGTCATTCTTCATGTAGAGCGCGAAGTTGGCCAGCATCTGCAGCAGGTCCTGCTTCATCGTGGCTTCGTCAACAAACGTACTGTTCAGCACACCCTCCGTGGGGCTGTCGTAGGCAAACATGTCTGCACTCACTGCCGTACCCATCAGGGCCAGCAACAAAAGCGTCTTCAGAAATCTCATACAGTCGTGATAGTTCTAAATTAAGTGATAATCAAGTATAAATTCAAGAGGCCCTAAAACGGGTTCCCCAGAAATGGCATGTCACAAATTCAATTTGTCATTTATCCAAATTAATGCAAATTTAGACAATTTACAACTTTAAAAAAAATAACTACCGATTTTTTTGTCAATTTGTCCGCTGTTGGTGCATAGTATGTTCAAAAATGCATTCTTTATAAGTCGGACGTCGTTCAATCACCCCACAGTCTTCACCATCCACCTGCTATAATTATATATACGCGTACGCCATATGCGCGCGCGTGCGCGAGAAATCCCCGAAATCCGTCCCTCTGCGCAGGAAAGTTGGCGAAAGTGCACTCAAAACTTATCGACAAGCACGACAAAAGTTTAAATCACGTCGTGATTCTTATAAATCACGACGTGATTCTTGCAAATCACGACGTGATTTCTACAAATCACGACGTGATTTTAAGTTTGCTCTGCTGAAGAGACAAGTTTAAAGCGCAGACATTCAAGGTTTTGAGCGTGCCCGGGCCGAGTTGTCGGCAAATGGGCCGCAAAACCGATTGTTTTTTCCATCGGAAATGCTTAACTTTGTGGCGGGAGAGGGTGATGGGTCTGATGGGTCTGATGGGCCTGATGGGCCTGATGGGTCTGATGGGTCTGATGGGTCTGATGGGCCTGATGGGCCTGATGGGTCTGATGGGCCTGATGGGTCTGATGGGTCTGATGGGTCTGATGGGCAGCAACGGCCCATCCTGCCCATAAAGCCCATAAAGCCCATAAAGCCCATTAACCCCATTAACCCCATTAACCCCATTAACCCCATTAACCCCATTAACCCCATTCACCCCATCCAACCCACTAACCCCATAACCCCCCACGCCCCATGCAACCCGACAAGAATTTCCTGCGCCAGGACAACAACTACCGAACATTGAAGGCTTTCCAGAAAGCGGAATGCATCTACGACGTGACGTACTACTTTGCCCATAAGTTCCTCAATGCAGGCGACCGCACAATAGACCAGATGGTGCAGGCGGCACGCTCGGGTAAGCAGAACCTGGCAGAGGGAAATATCGACGGCGTCACGTCGCGCGAGATGGAACTGAAACTGACCAATGTCAATCGCGCCTCACTCCACGAACTGCTGCTGGACTATGAAGATTACCTGCGTGTGCGGGGACTGGAGCAATGGCCCTACGACGACCCCCGTTGCGTGAGCACACGCCGTTTCTGCAAGGAACACCTCGACTCTGCCGTCTACAGGGAGAAGATTCAGTCCCGCTCGGACGAGACCGTTGCCAACATCGCCATCACCCTCATCCACCAATGCGACGTCCTCCTTCGCGGGCTCATCGAATGGATGAAGCGCGACTTCAAGGAGCGTGGCGGCATCAAGGAGGAAATGTACCGCGCAAGGAAGGACTGGCAGAGAAGAAACGGAATGTGATGGGTTGGATGGGTTGGATGGGTCTGATGGGCTTAATGGGTTTAATGGGTCTGATGGGTTTAATGGGTCTGATGGGCCTGATGGGCCTGATGGGTCTGATGGGCCTGATGGGTCTGATGGGCCTGATGGGCCTGATGGGTCTGATGGGTCTGATGGGTCTGATGGGCTTGATGGGCAGCAATGGCCCATCCCGCCCATAAAGCCCATCCTGCCCATAAAGCCCATTAAACCCATTAAACCCATCAGACCCATCCAACCCATTAGACCCATTCACCCCATCCACCCAATTACCCCCCCAACCACAATGACTAAACGATTTCTTTCCATTTTGCTGTTGCTGTTCCTGCTGGCCGTGAACGACGGGCAGGCGGCACGGCGCAAACAGCCGGTGAGATGGCCCGACGGCGAGGCCATGACGGACTGGTTCATGAAGCAGGCCGTGACAATAGGGCTGGAAACGCTGGGACAACCGTTCCGCCTGACAGACCACGGGGTGACAACCGACTCGACACGGGTGCAGACCCAGGCCATCCAGCATGTCATAGACTTGGCGGCACAGTGTGGCGAAGAAGCCGTCGTGGTCGTGCCAAAGGGCACGTTCCTGACAGGCTCGCTGCAGATGCGGCAGAACGTGAACCTGTATGTCGAGAAGGGCGGACGCTTGAAGGGCAGCAGCGACATCTGCGACTTCCCCGTGGTAGACACGAGGATTGAAGGGCAGTCGTGCAAATATTTTGCGGCCCTCATCAATGCCAAGGGACTGGACAGCCTGAAAATCTGCGGCCCAGGCACGATTGACGGCAACGGCCTGTCCTACTGGAAGGCGTTCTGGCTGCGCCGCGCCTGGAATCCCGACTGTACGAACAAGGACGAGCAACGGCCCCGACTGCTGTTCCTGGACAGTTGTACGAACGTCACGGTCGAAGGCCTCACCTTGCAACATTCGCCTTTCTGGACCGCCCACCTGTACCGCTGCGGCTACGTACGCCTGCACAACCTGCGCATCCTGTCGCCGGCTACACCGGTCAAGGCTCCGTCGACCGACGCCATCGACATAGACGCCTGCCACGACATTCACGTGTGCGGCTGCTACATGGCTGTCAACGACGACGCCATTGCCCTGAAGGGCGGCAAAGGGCCCTACGCCGACCAGCAACCGGAGAACGGCAGCAACGAGCGCATCCTGATTGAGGACTGCGAGTACGGATTCTGCCACGGTTGCCTGACCTGCGGCAGCGAGGCCGTCCACTGTCGCAACGTGGTGCTGCGCCGCATCAAGGTGGGACAGGCTGCCCGCCTGCTGTGGCTGAAGATGCGTCCCGACACGCCACAGTGCTACGAGTTCATCAGTGTCGAGGACATCTCGGGCGAGGTAACCCATTTCCTCTACGTGAAACCCTGGACCCAGTTCTTCGACCTGCAAGGGCGCAAGGATATGCCGCTCAGTGTGGGACGGAACATTACGATGCAACGGTGCAGGATGAAGTGCGACTATTTCTTCAATGTGGAGCGCAGCGACCAGTACCGCCTCAGTGACTTCCTGTTTGCCGACCTGCAGATTGAAGCCGCCCATCCCGCCTTTGAAAAAGACCTGATTGACCGTTTTTCTGTCAACAATGTCCGCATAAATTGAAAAAACGTGGATAACAGTGTGTGGTCAGTAGATTTTTTTGTTAATTTGCCACATCGTTTCCAACACAATCACATTACGTTACTCCATGAAGAAACTATTACTCACAGCCGTTCTGTTGCTCACGGGCATCGGCATGGCACAGGCGTGGGACGAACTGCGCCCCTACAATGAAGAAACCGGCGAAAAAGGACTCTACCTGCCGGCACAGTGGAAGTCGGGCTACAACTCCTCGACCGGTGAATACAACGGCGGCGGAGTCTACTATTCCCTTTCACGCAAGGTGGAAAGCGAGAACTTCGTCATCTATTGGGATTCGGGCTATGGTACGACGGCTCCGAACCAACTTTCACGTTCCGACTTCTACTATGTGGATCTGGACTATATGCTGCAGGAGGCAGAGAGATTCTATAAATTGTATTCGGAAACCTTGGGATTCGTCGACCCAGCCAAGTCGACGACCATGTCGAAGTACAAATGTGCCATCTGCCTGCTCCATACTACAGAATGGAGTGCTTACGGAGGCGGCTACGACTTCGTCATACCGGCTCTTTGGATCAACCCGTCCACTTGCAAGCCCATCGGCCACACCGTGGCTCACGAAATCGGCCACTCGTTCCACTACATGTGCTTCTCGGAGGCCAACAACCACCGCGACTCGGGCAGCGTGAACACAGGCTTCCACATAGCCGTGGGCAACGGACAGGGCATCTGGGAACAGACGGCCCAGTGGCAGGCTGCACAAGCCTATCCGTCACAGATGTTCAGCGAAAGCATGGGCGTATTCGCCAATTCACACAACTATGCCTTCACCCACGAATGGCACCGCTATCAGAGTTACTGGCTGCACTACTACCTTTGTGACCACTATGACGACATGACCACCGTAGCACAGGTATGGAACACACCACTGACAGGAACCACCGACTTCAACGACGCCCTCATCAAACTGAAGGACTTGTCGATAGAGGACTTCTACAAACTGTACTTCGACTATGCCTGCCGCACCGCCACCTTCGACTATGCGGCCTGCGCCTCCTACCGAAACAGCCAAGTGGGGAATTTCCGCTATGCCTGCATCATGCTGGATGACCACAAATACCAAGTTGCCATGTCAAGTGTGCCACAGGCCACAGGCTTCAACGTCATACCGCTGGAAGTGCCTGCCGCCGGTACCGAGGTGACGACCCACTTCACAGCCCTGCCCGTGGGCTGCGACCTGCAGACCGGCGACCCGGGCGAATACCTGAACGGCTCGTCCGTCTTTGAGGCATCAGGACGCACGAAGTACAACAGCGTGAGTCCCGACGCGCGCGGCTTCCGCGTGGGCTATGTGGCCCTGCTCAAGAACGGCACCCGACAATATTTCAGCGAAGACAAAGTCTATGGTACCGGCACAGAGGAAGTGACCGAGGACATCAGTTTCACCGTGCCCGACAACGTCGACCGCATGTGGCTCATCGTCTCGCCGGCACTGACACGCTACGTCCGTCACAGTTGGGACGAAAGCATCAACGGCGACGACATGTGGCCCTACGCCTTCCAACTCGAAGGCACAGACCTGAACAGCCGTGCCACTATCTATGTGTCGCCCGATATTGACGGGCGGAAGATTGGAGATGCCACCATCACCTACGACCTCTACTTCCCAGCCAAGTCGGGCAATGACCACACAGGCGTGACCTTTACCCTCGGCGGCAGTGCGGCCAAGACACTGGGCACCGCCTTCCAACTGACGCTGTCTGAAATCGCCTCCAAGGTTGTGGCATACAGCAACAACGGCCCCAACGACGACCAAATCATGTTCTATGCCGTCGATGCCAACGGCAACCTGCAACAGAGTGGCTCGACGGCCAACGGATATGGACACTGGTTCGCTGTGAACGGCACTGTGAGCAACTACGGCAATGGCTACACCTTCTCGGAACTGACCCTCAACAACATGCAATTCTCAGTGGGACAATATCCGGGCAGACTGCACAACGGCGAAAACTATACCATCCGCCAGGCCCTGAGATACAAGAAAAGCAATGTCGAGGAAGCCGTCGTCACCTTCATCTTCAATATCCATGTGACATCAGGCACCGAGTCTGCCGAACTGAGTTCGGTTGAATATGACAATCCAGGAATGCCCGAACCACCCAAGGACTGCATCGTGACGGTGTCGGTGGAAGAAGGCGGCAGAGTGACCGGCGGAGGCACCTATAAGGAAGGCGAGACCGTGCGCGTGCGTGCTACCAACCTGACCGGCTGGACCTTCGTCAACTGGACCGTCGGAGACGAGGTGGTCTCGGACAGAAGCAGTTACCAGTTTGAAGTCGAAGACGACATCGACCTGGTGGCACACTTTGCCCGAAAGAACTACACCGTGACCTACATGGTTGACGGCGAAGTCTACAAGGAAGTGGAAGTGGAGTTTGAGTCGGTCATCGAGCCGGAAGAAGCACCCGAGAAGGACGGACTCGACTTCGTTGAATGGGAAGGCCTGCCCGAAACCATGCCAGCCAAGAACATCACCGTCACTGCTGTCTACGAAACGTCGACAGGACTGGCCTCCCTGCAGGCAGGAAACACACCGACAGTCATCTATGACCTGACAGGACGTCGTGTGGACACCCATCGCAACGAAGCCTCCTTGCAACGCGGAATCTACTTGGTCAAAGGAAAGAAATACCTTGTGAGATAGGCAATAAACCCACAACACCAGCGTTATTCAGTTGATGGGTTTCAAACGTATAATTTTCATTACAACTATATTTGCGCTTCAGTTTCTTCACCCAGTAAGAACTGAAGCGCAGATGGATGTACAGTTTGCCGACTATACACGTCTGAAGTCTTACTACAACCCGGCAGTCAGCGGAACGGACGGGCTGCTCAACGTTGCTGGTGCCTACAGCATGCAGTTCGTGGGCTACGACAATGCCCCTGCCACCATGTATGTGGGTGCCGACCTGCCTGTCTATTTCCTTAACCCGCGACATGGAGTCGGCATCAACTTCATGAGTGACCAGTTCGGTATCTTCACACAGCAACGCATCGGTTTGCAGTACGCCTACAACGTGAAAATGGGTGAGAAGACGCGTCTTGCCATCGGTGCGCAAGCCGCCATCCTGACAGAAAAGATAGGTGACTCCAACATCAAACTGGAAGAACAGAACGATCCGGCTTTCCCTACGTCTGAAGTGAACGGCAACAAGGTGGACTTCTCAGCCGGCATCTACTTCTACCACCCTCAATATTGGGCTGGAGTCTCAGCACAACACCTTACGGCACCCCTCATAGAACTGGGAGAAAAGTATGAGTATGCCATCGACAGGACTTTTTATTTAATGGGAGGAGGCAATATTCCCCTCAAAAATACGTTATTAACTTTACAGCCCTCTTTCATGGTAATGACTGACCTGCAGTCGTGGCGTGAGGATGTGCAGTGCCGACTGCAATACAGTTTTGAAGGACGAAAATTATACTTCGGCGTTGGTTACAGCCCTGACATCTCGACAACCTTTCTTGTTGGAGGCGACTTCCACGGCATCAGCCTCGGGTACAGTTACCAGATGTACACGTCGGGCGTCGGACTCATCAACGGCTCGCACGAAATAACAGTGGGATACCAGACGGAACTCGACCTTTTCAAAAAAGGACGGAACCGGCACAAAAGCGTAAGATTCCTATAGCAATTCTAAATACAATATTTTGTACAGGATATGAAAAAATTATCAGCAATATTTTCTGTAGTTGCAGTGCTGCTCATTGTTTCTTGCATGGGCGGCACAAGTCGTTCGGGCACAGGCGCGTCGGGCGGTGAAGTGACAGGCGTGGGAGGAACGTCGTTTCAGGAACCAGCACCCTATGGTATGGTGTTGATTAAGCGAGGAACGCTCAAGATGGGTTCTGAATCGACCGACTCCCTGTGGGGTAAAAAGTTGCCTACACGCGAAATTTCTGTCGACGCCTTCTGGATGGATGAGCATGAAGTGACCAATTCCATGTACCGTCAGTTTGTGTACTGGGTAAGAGACTCCATCATCCGCGAACGCTTGGCTGAAGTTGACGAGTCGTACAAGATTGAGGAAGACAAGGACGGAGAACCCATCGAGCCCTACCTCAACTGGAAGAAAGCGATTCCGTGGAAGAATCCTGACGAGGACCAACAGCAGGTTATCGAGAGCATGTATATTACCCATCCGTTTGATGGGACAAAAATGCTCGATGCTTCGCAACTGAACTATCGCTACGAAACTTTCGACTACGCCATGGCTGCCAAGCGCAAATACCGTTTGAACCCTGAAGAACGCAACCTCAATACCGACGTGACCATTGATCCCAACGAGGTCATCATGATTTCCAAGGATACGGCCTATGTCGACGACGAAGGAATTATTCACCGCGAGACCATCACTCGTCCGCTCTCCAGCATGTGGGATTTCGTCAACACCTACATCGTCAATGTTTATCCCGATACAACTTGTTGGATCAACGACTTCCAAAATGCTGAGAATGAAATCTACATGCGCCAGTACTTCAGCAATTCCGCCTACAATCAGTATCCGGTTGTGGGTGTGAACTGGGAACAAGCCAATGCCTTCTGCAATTGGCGAACAGACTATCTGATGCGTGGCTTGGGTGCCAGTGCCAAGTACATTCAGCGCTACCGCCTTCCGACCGAGGCCGAATGGGAATATGCGGCCCGTGGAAAGGATGGCAACGAACTGCCCTGGAACCAAGACGGTGTGAAAAGTGAGAAGGGCTGTTTCTATGCCAACTTCAAGCCCGATCGCGGCGACTATACCAGCGATGGAAACTTGATTACCTCGCGTGTCGGCATCTACAGTGCCAACAGCAACGGCCTCTTCGACATGGCAGGCAACGTGGCCGAGTGGACTTCCACCATCTTCACAGAGGCTGGAGTGCTCTCCATGAGCGACATGAATCCTGAACTGCGCTACAATGCAGCCAAGGAAGACCCTTACGCCTTGAAGCGTAAGTCGGTGCGTGGCGGTTCGTGGAAAGATCCAGAGAGTTTCATCAAGTCCGCCTGGCGTTCATCAGAATACCAGAATGTGGGCCGCTCTTTCATCGGGTTCCGTTGCGTGCGCTCTCAGGTGGGCACGGCTGGCAAGGCAAAGAAACAGAAATAAGCAGAACTTTCGAAATCCATCAATAGTTAATTGTCAAAACAATCCATAGCAAGATGCCAAAGATTAAGAAATTGAATGCCATTCAAGCATGGTTGCACACCCAGACTGGTCAGACCTTCTTGAATTATGCCTATAGTTGGGGTGCCTCTATTGTGATTCTTGGTGCCCTCTTCAAACTGACCCACATTGCAGGTGCCGACCTGATGCTTTTCATCGGTATGGGTACTGAGGTCATTGTGTTCTTCCTTTCAGGTTTCGACACGCCCCAAGTTGAGGAAATCATTCCGCACACGGCGTTGGCAGAAGGCGAAGAGGCGGAAGTGGAACAAGGTGGCGGCACTGTCGTTGTAGGCGGTGGCGGCATTGGTGGCGGTACCATCATTATTGGTGGTGGCGGTGGCGGCAGTGTGGCTGCACCTGTGACTGAAGGTGAAGGCGGCGTTGTCGGTCAGCAGCCAAATGTAAGTGGCGGTACGGTGGTTGTAGGCGGTGGCGGTCCTGTCATTACACCTTCGGTAATAGGCGGAGGTACTCCCGTCGTTTCCGGTGGCACTCCCGTTGTTACTGGTGGCGAACCCGTCGATGCAGCAGCCTTGGCCGAAAACATCTCGAATGTAACTATCCCCAATGTGCCAGGCATGCCTCCAGCCATGCAAGAGGCAACCCAGGCTTATGTCGAACAGTTGAACGAACTTACCGACATCCTCAAGAAAGTGGCCGACCAGTCGGCACGTCTCACACGCGATTCGGAAGAAATGGAGATGATGAACCGCACACTGACGGGCATCAACCGCTTCTACGAGATTCAGTTGCGCAGTGTTGGCCAGCAGAGTGCCACCATCGACGATGTCACTGCACAGACCCAGCGTCTGGCCGAGCAACTTGAAGAACTCAATGGCGTCTATGCACGCATGGTTGAGGCACTGAAGATTAAAGTCGGATAACGGATAGTTCCAATAAATTTTCGCTATGGCACAACAATCAAGAAGAGTTTCACCGCGCCAGAAGATGATTAATCTGATGTACGTCGTTCTGATGGCTATGTTGGCCCTGAACGTCTCGTCGGATGTGCTGAACGGCTTTTCGCTCGTCGACGAGGGTTTGAACCGCTCGACGGCCAATGCGTCGGCACAGAACTCGGCCATTTTCTCCGAGATGGAGACTGCGATGAAGCAGAATCCGGAGAAGGTCCGTCAGTGGTATGAAAAGGCGAAACAGGTGAAAGTCATGTCAGACTCCTTATATAAATTTGCCGAAGACCTGAAGTGGAGCATCGTGCGCGAGGCCGATGGCAAGGATGCCGACCTGGAGAACATCGAGGGGAAGGAAAACCTGGAGGCCGCCACTCATGTGATGCTGGCACCCAGTGTAGGGCAGGGCAAGGCTCTCTACGACGCCATCAATTCTTACCGCGAAAACGTGGTGGCCATGGTCAACGATCCGGCTCAGAAGAAGATTATCAGTGGCAATCTTTCCACGACAGTCCCCCTGAAAGGCAAAGCACTGGGAAAGAATTGGCAGGAATACATGTTCGAGAACACACCCGTTGCGGCTGCCGTCACCCTGTTGACCAAGTTGCAGAGCGACGTGCGCTATGCCGAGGGAGAAATCCTACACCAACTCATCGCGAACATCGACGTGAAGGATGTGCGCGTGAACGAAATCAGTGCCTTTGTCATTCCCAGTTCGCAGACCGTCGTGCGTGGCGGCAAGTTCGCGGCTGAAATCATCATGGCCGCAGTCGACACCACCTCGCGTCCCGACATCTATGTGGGCAATACGCTGCTGAAATCCTCGAACGGTCACTACGAGACCATCTGCAACAGCATCGGCGACTTCACGCTGAAAGGCTACCTCGAGATGCGTAACGGAGACGGCGAGACGATACGCCGCGAATTTTCGCAGCCTTATACCGTGGTGGAGCCCTCGGCAACCGTCAGTGCGACGCTGATGAACATGCTCTACGCAGGCTATCAGAACCCTATCAGCGTGGGTGTGCCAGGTGTACCGGTCAATCGCATCAACCTTTCGATGACCAACGGTTCCCTCACGAAGAAGGGCGATGGCAGTTACATTGCCGTGCCGACTTCAGTGGGCCAGGACGTCACCTTCACCGTGACGGCACAGAACGAAGGTCGTCAGCAGGAGATGGGCAAGTTCACGTTCCACGTGCGCAAACTTCCCGACCCGACTCCTTACATCGAATACAGCGACGGCAAGGGAGGCTCGAACCGCTACAAGGGCGGCAGCCCACTGGCCAAGCAAGTCCTCATCGGTGCGCCAGGCATAGCCGCGGCCATCGACGACGGTCTGCTCGACATCCCCTTCCGCGTACTGAGTTTCGAGACGGTCTTCACCGACAATATGGGCAATTCACTGGTCGAGAAGTCGTCAGGTGCAGCCTTCAGCGACCGCCAGCGCGAAATGATGCGTCGGCTCAACCGTGGCAAGCGGTTCAATATCTCCCGCGTCCATGCCGTGGGTCCCGACGGTATAGAGCGCACCTTGCCCTACGCCATGGAGGTTATCGTGAACTAACAGAATTGGAATCAACAAGAATAGAAAAAGAAAATAGAAGGTATGAGAAATAGACAAGCGACATGTAAAAGGAGCGGAATGCCCGGCTTGATAGCCATCGGCGTTCTCATGGCTGCCTTTCTACTTTTTCCTTCGAGCGTCTTGGCCCAGCCACAGAAGTCGCGCGTGGCACAGACGTCGGCCAACCGTCAGCGTGCCGCGCAGCAGCAGGCACAGCAGACCAGCCGCGCCAGCCTCATGTATCCCACGGCGGTGGCCGTGCCCGATGAGGTGCCTTGGCGTCGTGACATCTACCGCAGCCTCGACTTGGAGAAGGACGAGAACGCCGCGCTCTACTACCCGGTGGAGCCGCAAGGCAACGACATGAACCTCTTCACCCTGCTCTTCCGGCTGCTCAACACAGGAAAGATTCCTGCCTATGAGTACAAACTGGACGGAGTGGAAGACTTCAGTGCCGGCAACCGCATGCACTTCAAGGACTTGCTCGACCGATACAGCATATTCTACGAGGTGGAAGGCAACAACATCAAGATTGCCGACGCCGATGTGCCCAGTGCCGAGGTGCTGAGTTTCTATGTCAAGGAAAGCAGTTACTACGACCAGAACACTGCCACCTATCACACGCGGGTGACGGCTCTCTGTCCTGTCCTGCACCGTGCCGACGACTTCTCCATGGACCTGCGCAAGTATCCCCTCTTCTGGGTGCGCATCGAGGATGTCGAGCCGTATCTCGCCCAGAAAATGGTGATGACCAGCAACCTGAACAATGCTGCCCGCATGTCGATGGCCGACTATTTCGCTACCAACAAGTACAAGGGCACCATCTACATGACGACCAACATGCAGGGCAAGTCGTTGCAGCAGCAAGTGGCCGACCGTCAGATGCAGATGGCCGACACGCTCTCGATGGCTGATCCGGCCACTGTCAAGCAGAACCAGTTGTTGCGCGACGAGCAGAACCGCATCGAAGCCGAACTGACCGATTTCGAGGAGCACATTTGGAATACGCCTGTCGACAGTGCAGAACTGGCACGTCAGGACTCTGTCGCTGCCGCCAACGCCAAGGGTAGCAAGCGCAGCCGACAGCGGGTGAAGGCTGCTGCCGACGAAAGTGGCGACAAGGCCGAGGCGAAGGCCGAAAAGTCTTCAGCCCGTGTGTCGAGGGCCTCGCGCTCGGCTCGCACCAAGAAGGAGAAGGAGCCGAAATCCGCTTCGTCTTCGTCGTCGAGTGGGGCTCCTCGTGTCTCCGTGCGCCGCCAGCGGCACTGAGTGTGGAGTGTGGAGCGCGGAGAGATTTACGAAGCAGAAAGTTTCATTGTTATCCCGATAGAGAAAGCGTCTTGCAACTCAGTTGTTGCAAGACGCTTTTGTCGTGTCCTGTCGGAAGTGGAAACGGTTATCCGTTTACGTTGTAGTCGGCATTCACCATGTTCGAGGCCTTGAGGAACTTGTGGATGTACACCCAAGGACCGATGGCGATGAGTGAACCGAGGATGCACCATCCCCAGAAGGTGCTCGAACTGATGCTGTAGTCCAGTCCGCGGCGCTTCAGTTCGGCTCCGAATCGGTTGCTGATGCGGTGCCACCATACGAGTGTGCCAATCTGAAGGGTGATGGGTCCCACGATGAAGGCGAGCAACAGGTAGTTCATGGTCGACTTGCCGTCGTGGCGGCTGGCCACGGTGTTGATTTCGCCCGAGATTTTCGTGAGGATGACCAGTGGATAGATGCCGAAAGTGATGATGCCGAGCAGGATGAACTTCAGCAGTCCGCGCTTGGTGGGCAGTTGGTAGGCCGGTGCATTTGGCTTGGCGGCAGCGGGGGCAGGCTGGGCGTCTTTGGGCTTGGGCTCGTTGTTGATGCGTGCCTGGATGTCTTCCTTGATTTCCTTGGCCTCCTGTGCCACATCCTGGGCGGCTTCCTGCACGTCGTCCATGGCTTCGGCGGCTTTCTCCTGAACGGTTTCCTTCAGGTCGGCAGCCTTCTCCTGAACAGTTTCCTTCAGGTCGGCGGCCTTTTCTTTCAGGTCGGCGGCTTTCTCCTGCAGACCTTCCTTGGCCTCGGCAGCCTTCTCCTGAATGGTTTCCTTCAGGTCCTGAATCTTGTCCTGAACGGCTTCCTGTGCGTCTTGCAACTTGTCTTTTACTTCTTCTTCCATAACAGATTGGATATTAAGTTTGACTTTGCCCGTCGGCCCGTGGCCAGTGGGCGTGATTAAAATGGGTTTCAACAAGCAAATATACAGTAATCATTTTGAAAAGCAAACAAAATGGCAAATAAATGCATGAACGACAATGAAAAAGTTGTTGCATTTGAGGGTTTCGCCTTCTCCGTCGTCGGATGTCGACCTGAACGACGTTTCCGTCATACCCGCTCTCAGCACACATAAAATTCTCTCCCACTGCGCTTTAAACTTCATTCTTTGCGCTTGAAAAGTTTAAATCACGTCGTGATTTCTATAAATCACGACGTGATTTGTACAAATCACGACGTGATTCTTGCAAATCACGACGTGATTCTTGCAAATCACGACGTGATTTTAAGTTTTGTCTGCACATTTGTCAACTTTTCACTGTGCCTGCGCGAACTTTCGTGTGTGCCTGTGCAAACTTTCGTGTGTGCCTGTGCGAACCGTTATCTGTGCCTGTGCGAACCGTTATCTGTGCCTGTGCAAACTGTTGTTCCAGCCCGCCCCGATCCTCGTCTGTGTCGTGCCCTGCACTGGAGTCACTGCGTTTTTTTACGCGCTTTCCTTGTATCTCACGCAAATTGGTCGTATCTTTACATGAAAAATGAATGATTCATGCAAGCGGAATGGGACGTGGTCATGACATCGAGCAGCACCCCGACAGGCTGGGGCTGAGGCGACGGCTGGCACTGGAGGTGAACCGGCAGATACAGATGCAAAACAGGCGCGAACACGGCTTGCGGCAACTGTTCTGGGAATGTACCCTGCGGTGCAACGTGCATTGCCGTCACTGTGGAAGCGACTGCAAGGTGGTGGCCGGTGTGAAGGACATGCCGCGCGAGGACTTTTTCCGCGTGCTCGACGGGATTGCCCGCCGGTGCAATCCGCACGAGGTGTTCGTCATCGTGACGGGTGGCGAGCCGCTCATGCGCGAGGACATCGACCTGTGCGGACGTGGCATCTACGACCGCGGATTCCCTTGGGGCATGGTGACGAACGGCTTGCTGCTGACGCAGGCAAAACTGGAGTCACTGTGCCGTGCCGGTCTGCACAGCATCACCATCAGCCTTGACGGGCTGGAGGCTGAGCACAACTGGATGCGTGGCCACGAGGCGAGTTTCCGCTGTGCCGACCGTGCCATCTCTGCCGTGCTGACCCAGCCACAGTTGGCCTTCGACGTGGTGACGTGCGTGAACCAGCGCAACTACGGCCAGTTGGAGCAGATTCGCGACTACCTCGTGGCGAAGGGCCTGAAGGCCTGGCGCCTGTTCACGGTGTTTCCCGTGGGACGGGCCGCAGCCGACCCTGACTTGCAACTCAGTGGCGAACAACTGCGCGGACTCCTGAGTTTCATCCGCCAGACGCGGCGCGAGGGGCACATCCGGGCAGCCTATGGTTGCGAGGGATTCCTGGGCCGCTTCGAGGGCGACGTGCGCGACCACTTCTTCGACTGCCAGGCCGGTGTGAGCGTCGGGTCCGTCATGAGCGACGGGTCGATAGCCGCCTGTGCCAGCATCCGCAGCGATTTCAGCCAGGGCAACATCTACGAGGACGACTTCATGGAGGTGTGGGAGAACCGCTACCTGCCCTACCGCGACCGCTCGTGGATGCGCACCGGCGAGTGTGCCGACTGCCGCTACTGGCGCTTCTGCCGTGGCAACGGCATGCACCTGCGCGACGCTGACGGGCGGCTCATCCTGTGCCACATGCAGCGCATGCGCGGGGCGTGAAAGATGAAAACTAAAAGTTGAAAGTCTGAAAACATACAAAGAAGATGATGAAAAGGAAAATCGCCTGCTGGATGTACATCGCAGGCTCGGCCCTCATCGCCGCACTGGGATTCGGTTCGTGCGTGTCGACGCGACAGTCGCCGGCCCCCAGGCCCGACCTGGGTGCCCGCGAACGCCTGCAGCGCGTGGCCGACGAAGAGGCGGCAAAGACCGATGAAAGCCGCCGGGTAACCAATCAGGCCCTGCGCAGTTCGAGTAAGGCCCGCCCTGAGACAGATATCCCCGTTGTCTACGGACCGCCACCCACCATGTTCAACAGGTGAAACACCTGCAAGGAACGTGAAAAGATTGCACATTTGCACGTTTTTGTGCAGTTTTGTGCAATCTTTTACGCTTAGAATATAGAAAAGCCGTTTTTTTTCAGTACCTTTGCATGATTTTTGGAAAAGCATACACAGAGAGCCGCAAGAATCTCTGTGGGTTTCTAGTGCAAGAACGTAACAATCACAATTTTTATAACAACTACAATCTATGAGTTTGAAAATCATTGTACTTGCAAAGCAGGTGCCCGACACGAGAAATGTCGGAAAAGACGCCATGACAGCCGAAGGCACCGTCAACCGCGCAGCCCTGCCAGCCATCTTCAATCCAGAAGACCTGAACGCCCTGGAGCAGGCACTACGCCTGAAGGAACAACATCCGGGATCGACAGTAGGAATCCTCACGATGGGCCCCCCACGCGCCGGCGAAATCATCCGGCAGGGACTCTATCGTGGCACCGACACGGGCTGGCTGCTCACCGACCGCCTCTTTGCCGGAGCCGACACACTCGCCACTTCCTATGCACTGGCTACGGCCATCAAGAAAATCGGCGACGTGGACATCGTCATCGGCGGACGCCAAGCCATCGACGGCGATACAGCCCAGGTGGGTCCACAGGTGGCCCAGAAACTGGGACTCAACCAAGTCACCTATGCCGAGGAAATCCTGAAGATTGAAGACGGAAAGGCCACCATCCGCCGACACATCGACGGAGGCGTCGAAACCGTCGTGGCCCCCCTGCCCGTCGTCATCACGGTCAACGGAAGCGCAGCCCCCTGCCGCCCGCAGAACGCAAAGTTGGTGATGAAATACAAGTACGCCACCTGCCCCATGGAACGCCCTGCCGAGATTGACCCGCGCATGCAGCAACTCTACGACCAGCGCCCCTACCTGACACTGAACCAGTGGTCGGTAGCCGACGTCGAAGGCGATGCCAACCAGTGCGGACTCGCAGGCTCGCCCACCAAGGTGAAAGCCGTGAAGAACATCGTTTTCCAGGCCAAGGAGTCGAAGACCCTGACCGCCTCGGATGCCGACGTCGAAGGAATGATTAAGGAATTGTTGGACGAAAAGATTATTGGATAGCCTTATGAACAACGTATTTGTATATTGCGAAATAGAAGGCACGAAAGTGCAGGAAGTTTCACAGGAACTGCTGACCAAAGGCCGCAAACTGGCCAACCAACTGGGCGTGGAACTGCAAGCCGTCGTCGCAGGCACAGACATCAAGGGAAAAGTCGAAGAACAGATACTGCCCTACGGAGTGGACAAACTCTATGTTTTCGACGCACCCGAACTCTTCCCCTACACATCGGCACCACATACCGACATCCTCGTCAACCTCTTCAAGGAGGAACAGCCGCAAATCTGCCTCATGGGAGCCACCGTGATAGGCCGCGACCTCGGCCCACGCGTCTCCTCGTCACTCACCAGCGGCCTCACAGCCGACTGCACACAACTCGAAATAGGCGACTACGACGAAGCCAAGACAGGCAAGCACTTTGAAAACCTGCTCTACCAAATTCGTCCCGCATTCGGCGGAAACATCGTGGCCACCATCGTCAACCCCGAACACCGCCCACAAATGGCAACCGTGCGCTCGGGCGTGATGCAGAAGGCACTCTACGAAGGAACCAGCCGCAAGGAAGTCGTCTATCCCGAAGTCAAAAAATATGTCTCCCCAGAGGCATTCGTCGTCAAGGTGCTCGACCACCACGTCGAAGCAGCCAAACACAACCTCAAGGGAGCACCCATCGTCATTGCCGGTGGCTATGGAATGGGTTCCAAGGAAGGCTTCGACATGCTCTTCGACCTGGCCAAGGTGCTTCACGGCGAAGTGGGTGGCTCGCGTGCAGCCGTCGACGCAGGTTTCTGCGACCACGACCGTCAGATAGGTCAGACCGGCGTCACCGTTCACCCGAAAGTTTACATCGCCTGCGGCATCTCGGGACAAATCCAGCACATCGCCGGCATGCAGGACAGCGGCATCATCATCAGTGTGAACAGCGACCCCGATGCACCCATCAACCGCATCGCTGACTACGTAATCGTAGGCACAGTCGAAGAAGTCGTACCAAAACTCATCAAATATTACAAACAGAACAGTAAGTAGATGAAGAAAGAAATTTCATACTTGATTGTCTTCACCATTCTGCTTTTGGCTCTTGTATATTATGCGCTGGAACAGAATAATGTGGCAGGATTAAGAATCTTTGACAAGGCCGTGCCCATCTGCTTTTTGATTCTTATCTATATAATAAGTGTGGAATTTAAGAAAAAACATAAATAATTATGGCAAACTATTATAGCGACCATCCAGAAATTGCGTTTCACCTGGAACATCCATTGATGAAGCGCATCGTAGAACTGAAAGAGAAGGGCTACGAAGATGCAAAAACATATCCCGACGCACCCGTCGACTTCGAAGATGCCATCGAGAACTACAAGCGCATCCTCGACATCACGGGCGACGTGGCTGCCAACATCATCGAACCGAATTCGGAGAATGTTGACCTCGAAGGTCCACATCTTGAGAACGGACGCATGATCTATGCCAGCAAGACATTCGAAAACCTCGACGCTACCATCAAGGCCGGCCTGCACGGAGTCAGCATGCCTCGACGCTACGGTGGCCTCAACCTGCCCAATGCGGTATTCTCCATGTTGAGCGAAGTTATCTCCGCAGCCGATGCCGGATTCCAGAACATCTGGAGCCTGCAGAGTTGCATCGACACCCTCTACGAGTTCGGCAGCGAAGAACAGCGGCAGAAATTCATCCCTCGCGTTTGTGCCGGAGAGTCCATGTCGATGGACTTGACCGAACCCGACGCAGGTTCCGACTTGCAGCGCGTCATGCTCAAGGCTACCTACGACGAGAAAGAAGACTGCTGGCGGCTGAACGGGGTGAAACGCTTCATCACCAACGGTGACAGCGACATACACCTCGTGCTCGCCCGTTCGGAAGAAGGAACGAAGGACGGACGCGGACTCTCCATGTTTATTTACGACAAGCGCGATGGCGGCGTGAATGTCCGTCACATCGAGCACAAATTGGGAATCCACGGCAGCCCAACCTGCGAGTTGACCTACAAGAATGCCAAGGCATACCTCTGTGGCGACCGCAAACTCGGCCTTATCAAGTATGTCATGGCACTGATGAACGGTGCCCGACTCGGCATTGCCGCACAGTCCGTCGGCGTTGAACAGGAAGCCTATAACGAGGGACTGGCATATGCTAAGGAACGTGCACAGTTCGGTCAGAAAATCATCGAATTCCCCGCAGTCTACGACATGCTCGCCCGCATGAAAGCCAAACTCGATGCCGGACGCTCCCTGCTCTATCAGACAGCACGCTACGTCGACGTCTACAAGGCACTCGAAGACATTCAGCGCGACCGCAAACTCGAACCCGAAGAACGTCAGGAACTCAAGAAGTACACCCGCCTGGCCGATGCCTTCACGCCACTGGCCAAGGGCATGAACTCTGAATATGCCAACCAGAACGCCTACGATGCCATCAGCATCCACGGTGGTTCCGGCTTCATTATGGAGTACAAGAGCCAGCGTCTTTTCCGCGACGCACGCATCTTCAGCATCTACGAGGGAACCACACAACTCCAGGTCGTTGCCGCCATCCGATACATCACCAACGGCACCTACCTCGGCATCATCAAGGAAATGCTGGAGCAACCCATTAGCGAAGAACTCCGTCCGCTCCACGTTCGTGTTGCCCATCTTGTTGAACTCTACGAGCAGAGTATAAACTACGTGAAGGAAGCCAACAACCAGGAGGTTCAGGATTTCCTGGCACGCCGTCTCTACGACATGACAGCAGAAATCATCATGTCGCTCCTCATCCTCGACGATGCCACCCGTGCACCTCACCTCTTCCAGAAGTCTGCCAACGTCTATGTCCGCATGGCTGAAGAAGATGTAGTCGGTAAGAGCGTCTATGTGAAAAACTTTATAGAGGAGGATTTGCCCAACTTCCGTGCCCGGCAACAGGAAGTGGAGGAGTAATTCCCCTGATATAGACATCCGTTGAAAGGAAGGTGTGCCCGAAATGGCATGCCTTCCTTTTTGATGTTATAGATGGTTCTTAAATCATACTTTCAGAGAGGAAAATAGCAAGAATTATATGCAAGAATTGTATAAATTATGAAGGACTGTTACTTTTTTGGATAATAAATTTCAATTTTGTTGCAAAACGTGTAAATTTGCATGCATATTCATAAGAAATAATATTCGTCAGAATAAAAAAGTTTTTTAACCTAAACAAACACTGAGAGAAGTATGAAGCGTAAGAAAAAATTGTTGGTGCTGACGGCACTGTGCATGTGGACTGCCAGTTTATGGGCACAAGAGACTGGCGACAATGCAAGTGAAGAGTCGGTGACGAACGAAACAAACTATGACTATTTGGTGTTTACCACCAGCGACGGCAACCTGTTATCGCTGACGGTCAGCGAACTGGAGATGACGTTCAGCAATGGGAGCCTGACGGCAGTCAACACAGACGGCACCTACACGCTGACGTTGTCGGAAATCGCCTCCATGCAGTTCTCGACCACACAGGAGGGCACGCTGCCCGATGCCATTCGCTGTGTGAGTCAGCCAGTCATGGCAGATGCCGTAGAGATGTTCACCCTTTCCGGCATCAGTCTTGGAGTGTTTAGCAATGTGGCTGCTGCAGAAGCCAGCCTTCCCCGAGGCGTCTATGTAGGCAAACAGCAGGGTTCAACTTTTAAATTGAGTGTGAAATGAGACGATTGACGATGATGTTTTTGGCGATGGCAGCAACAGTTGCAGCCGTCGCCCAGACGCTGAACGTGGAGATGGGTAGTGTGACTTACCAGATTCCAGCAGCACAGGCAGGTGAGATGGTCTATTCCGACGGTACTTCCGTGACCATCTTGGGCAAGACCTTCGACCTGTCTGAAGTGACACGCATGTATGTAGACCGTACCGAAGTGACGGACAGCACGGTCATCGTGACTTACAGTGGAAAAACAGCCAGTGTGAAGATTGCCGGCAGCATAGCCAAGAATGTGGATGCAGCCGTCGAGGGTGCACACGTGGCGGTGACGCAGAGCGGCAACATTGCCACCGAAATCACCTATACTCTGCTGGGTTCTTCTGATGACGGTGAATTCTACATGGCCGGCACCTACAAGGCCACCATCGCCTTGCGAGGCTTGACCCTGACCAATCCTTCTGGCGCGGCCATCAATATTCAGGATGGAAAGCGCATCAATCTGAGCGTGAAAGACGGAACGGTCAATACTGTGACCGACGGAGCCGAAGGTTCGCAGAAAGCGGCTATCTACTGCAAAGGCCATCTCGAACTGAAGGGGAAGGGAACCCTCAACGTCTATGGCAAGACAGCACACGCCATCAAAAGCGCTGAGTACATGCAGATGAAGAACTGTACCGTCAATGTGCTCGAGGCTGTAAAGGACGGCATCAGCAGTGACGAGTATTTCCTCATGGAGAGTGGTACGCTTACTGTCAAGGGTGTGGGCGACGACTGTATCCAGGTTGATCTGGACGGAACGACGTCGACCGGCGAGACTGATGACCATGAGGATGAGGACTCTGGCAATGTCTACCTGCTGGGGGGCACTATCAACCTGACTGTGACAGCCGATGCAGCCAAGGGCGTTAAGACCGCTGGCGATTTTAACATGGTGGACGGTTCGCTCACAGTGACCCAAACCGGCGGCATTGTTGTCGATGCAGACGATATCAGTTATCCGACCAGTGTGAAGACTGACGGAAATATCAACATCACCGGCGGAACCGTGAACATTACCAACACGGCAAGCGGTGGCAAGGGCCTCAGTGCCGAGGGAACCCTCAACATCAGCGAGCACGACAACGTCACAGCCAACGTGACGGTCGTGGCCAATGGTTCCGGTGGCACAGCCGAAACCTCCAGCACGGGAAGTGATTCAGAAACCGCTAAGTCCTACAAAGTCTACGTCAGCCTGCCCACGTCGGGCGGTGGCGGCGGTGGCGGCGGTGGCGGCATGGGACAGGGCAATGCCTGGTCAAGTGTCTACCTCTACAAGAGCGACGGTACCCTTGTGCAAAAACTCACCTCGACTGTCAGCAAATCTTCAGGCTATTTCACGACCACCTTCTACTACTACGATTTCGGTGAGTCGACTAGTGGCAGTTACTATTTCCAGAGCGACACCTACAACAGCCGTGGCGTCAACTATAACATTAAGTCGGCGACATTCTCGGCTCCCACAAGCGGGTCGGACGTCTACTACAGCATCACCAACAGTTTCTCCACCAGCGGCAGCACTCGCACCTACTCACTTTCCAACGTGACCAACACCTACGCCGGCACGAGCGACGTGAGTGAGGATGAGGGTACAGGCTTCAATGCCATCGGCCTCAAAGCCGACGGCGACATGACCATCTCGGGCGGTACCGTCACTGTGAAGAACAGCGGTGCCATGAGCAAGAGCATCAAGTCGAAGACCCAGGTGACCATCGACGGTGGTACAGTGACGCTCACACCCAGCGGTGAAATGAAAGTCATCAATAACGACGCCTCTTACAGTTCGGGTGTGAAGACCAAGTCGTTCGTCCAGAACGGTGGTGTACTCACCATTAACGCATCGGGTTCGGCAGGACGAGGCATCTCGGCCACCACCATCACCACCAATGGCGGTACGCTCAAAATCACCAACACCGGTGCCGGAGAGGTGGGTTCCAGCGACAACTATACGGCCAAGGGACTGAAAGCCGACAGCAACATCGCACTCAATGCCGGCACAATAACCATCACCATGAGCGGTACGGGCGGAAAAGGCATCAAATGTAACGGTGCCTACACCCAGGGAAAGAGCGACGGCACCGGACCTGCACTCCAGGTCAAGACCACCGGCAATTCGCTCGGCTCTTCGTCCAGTGGCGGAGGCTGGGGAGGCGGATTCGGACCTGGAGGCCAGTCGAGCGGTGGCAGCAGTGCCAAGGCCATCAAGGTCATGGGCCAAGCCACCCTGTACGGAGGTTCGACAGAAATCAACACCGCCACCGACGGTGCTGAGGGACTCGAGTCGAAGACCGCTGTCTACATCGAGGGCGGCCAGCATTACCTCAAGTGCTACGACGACTGCATCAACTCCTCCGGCAACATCTACTTCAACGGTGGCGTGACCGTATGCTATTCAAACGGCAACGACGCCGTCGACAGCAATGCAGGCCGCAGCGGAGCCATCACCATCGGCGACGGGACCATCTTTGCCTACACCTCAGCCGGCAGTCCGGAAGAGGGACTTGACTGCGACAACAACTCCTACATACAAATCACCGGTACTGGCATCGCCATCAGTGCCGGAGGCAGCCAAGGCGGAGGCGGCGGATGGGGCGGTTCCAGCAGTTCCACCATCAGCAACGCCAAGCAAGGCTATGCCTTCGTCACCAGCAGTGTCAGTTATTCCACAGGCCGCTACTACACCTTGCAGGATTCGAGCAACAAAAACTATGTCACCTTCAGTTTCGAATCCTCGGTCAGCAATAATCTGTCACTGTTTACAGCCAAGGGAATGGTGAAGGGCACTACCTACTACGTCAAATACAACACGTCGGCACCCACCGACGCCCAGACCGCTTTCCACGGACTCTACCTGGGCAGTTCGGCAGTGGGCACGACCCAGGCCATAAGTTTCACCGCACAGTGACGGCGGCAGACATGCAGACGGCGGGACGAGAAACTATTTTGTTTCCCGTCCCGCTTTTTCTATGCCCAGCCTTTTGATTTTCCTGCAATTTGACTATCTTTGCAATGACATTGGTTCACACCCTCAGTGATGAAAAGGGAATCGGGTGAAAATCCCGGACAGTCCGGCTGCTGTAAGTTGCTGTGTGACAAGGCGAACAAAAGTCACTGACCCCGTCGGTTGGGAAGACGTTCGCACTTCTGTTGCAACAAGTCAGAAGACCTGCCAGTGTTCACACCTGTCTCCGTGCCTCTTGGGTTAGGCCGGCAGAAAACCACAGACATTCCGACCCTCAACTACCCATGCGTCCACGTGGTGCACGACCTGGTCGTAGAGCCGTACAGACCTCCGTCTGCCTGCGTCCGTGTTACCCCTCCGCCCCTGCTGTGGCAGCGAGCGAACCCACCGACCATTTAAAGTAAGTAAACATAGCAACAGGCCGACAAGCCTGCGGACCGCAAGTTGTGTGCCGCGGGCAGTTCTGAGGCAGACAGAGGCGACACGCTACCCATTCCGTGTCGTCTCTGTCTGTGTTTTGTGGTAAGGATGGCTGTGGGCTTCCATCCGACGTTGTTTAGTCCCTGTCAGCAGGCGGGACGTCTGCGCCTCAGCGCGATGAGGCTGGACTTGTGCGCACGCGCGCGCGTGTTTCCTTTCTAAACATACGCGTGGGAGGGGTAAGAACTGGTGTGCTGAAGTGAGGCTTAAACCCGTCCATAGTGAGATTGTGACGTGTCTTAACTCAAAATAAAATTCATCTTAACACAAAATCCAGAAACGAACCTTCGTTTATGTAATTTTGAAGTTTCATTTTTATAAAAACGAAGTTTCGTTTTTGAAGGAATGAAGGTTCATTTTTATTGAAACGTAGGTTCGTTTTTATGAAAACGTAGGTTCGTTTTTATGAAAACGTAGGTTCGTTTTTGGAGGAACGAAGGTTCGTTTTTAGATTTTGTGTTAAGATGAATTTTATTTTGTGTTAAGTTGTGTGGGATTTCTGGTGTGGCGGGGTGGGGAAGGAGTGGAATGGGCTGGGGTGGGGGATGGGTTTGATGGGTTTGGTGGGTTTGATGGGCGATGTGGGTGAGGTTGATGGGCTGGGGTGGGGGATGGGTTTGATGGGTTTGGTGGGTTTGATGGGCGATGTGGGTGGGGTTGATGGGCTGGGGTGGGGGATGGG